>CYGL01000216.1_pt1 | contig 29889 bp, 48 predicted proteins | sample 485531 | NCBI WGS metagenome assembly CYGL01 (sample SAMEA3497897, study PRJEB9818) | human gut metagenome | reverse complement strand
ACATTTGTGTCATACCTCCATTTTTTAAATTAAAGCCATTCCAAGCTAAACACAATATAAGCAGCGCCCCCAGCATACATTCAGTTTCTCGGACAACGTAAACGGGTGGAGCGCTGCTGCATCTGGAACTTTCGCCGCCAGAATGCCCGGCTATCTGCGCAGCCCCCTCACAGGGTGCGCAGTTGGCATTCCCGGCAGGACTTAAACCTGCAGCCTGCGGTTTTGGAGACCGCTGCTCCATCACTTGAGCTACGGGAACATATCATGCCGCGTGCAGGAATCGAACCTGCAACGACCCGGTTATGAGCCGGATGCTCTGCCGGTTGAGCTAACGTGGCAAAAAATAGAGCCATCGGCTGGATTTGAACCAGCACCCGCACAATCCTTTTGCATGGTGGCTAATCCATGTAGTTGGGCCTTGTGCGTTATCGCCAATGTGACCTGCCTTACCTGTGCAGCGCTCTTCCGTTGAGCTACGATGGCATAAACAAAACCAGCCATCAACGCATCGTGCGCAATAGCTGGTTGAGTAGATCAGTGTTTTTCATAATCTGCGCGGATAACAGGCCACGCCCCTTGCATACAGCCGTAGCCTCCGATCTCTGCCCTCGGCTCACGCTTTGTGCGGCTCGCCTGAAAACCGATACTCCAGACGATGCGCACAAAATTACTTTTGAATGCTATTTGAAAAATTTCCCGGAACACAGGTGCAAGCACGCAGCTTTTTGCAATAGACCAAAACAGGTTGCTAAAAATCTCAAGCATGGATTGCACTCCTTTCCAAGGTGTCCACTGTGGACACCCGCCGGGTTTGATTTTATTTTGTTTGCGCCGCTGGATCTTGAAGCGGACGGCGCGGTGATCCATTGAGCACAGGAAGATTCAAAAAGCCTATGCTATGCTTCCCGCCGAGTCTCGTCATGAGGCAGGCCATTCACGTTTCCGTCAATGTCTGCATTATAATTTTACCACATCAAAATGGGACATTCCGGACATTTCGACCTTTTTGTGACATTTTGACCATTTTGTGACACGGCTTTTGCGTACCTACGCAGAGAAGTGGCACAATGTGAATTTTGTATCAATCATGCAAAACCGGCCATTTTGAGCAAAAGACACGCCATTGCATAGCCCAAAACGCCGCCCAGTAAGACAGATGCCGGTGTGAACACCATGAGTATCTTCCGCACCGTCCACCCGCTTTTCCACGCCCACCGCACGGAAAGCATACACACCGGAATGCTCAGGCAAGCCATAAGGACAGTGGCTGCCATCCAGTAAAACAAAACCATAAAGTTAGTTTCAGCTCCTCCACATAGCTACCAGCTCTGGGGCGGTACCGTTGCGACCTCGAAAGGCCGCATACCAAACCGAGTTCTTTGCCAACCTGTAAATTTTTCCAACTTGCGCGGATTGTCATAAATCTTTAGGTCGGAAATGTGTCCATCCGTATCCGGGGATGAATGCCGAGATATTTGGAAATCGCTGCATCAGTCATACAGGTGGTAAGTTTCTTTAGCTTAGCATTGCATTCTTCATCGTTGTTTTCTGGAATCGTGTAAACCGGTAAATCCAAACTTGGTGCTGTAAAATTGAATCCCACACTATCCATATCGATTTTATAAATTTCATCGCATATAAATTCGCCAATGACCGTACCATCCAACCGTTGCCAGCCTTTGCCGGGGACCATTCGCAGCCAGCCCATCTTTGACCGTTCTTTTGTGCAGTAGATGTAACACTTGAACGGAAGTTCCATGATCTCGGTTTTCGTTTTGCGCACTTCTACGGTCTTTTCTTTCAGTACAATTTTGCTGCACCATACCGGTTTAATGCTTAACAATACGGCCTTATTCATTTTTATCCTCCTGTCCGGCTCGCCGGGGTTTTGGAGCTGCGTTTGGCATGGCGTCAATAAAATTCTTCACGTCCTGTAACGTGTGGATTCTTCCATCGGCCGCAAACGCATCAAGCATGATTCCCGGTATGCCTGCGTCCTCGTATTTTTTGAGCCTCTCCCGAACGGTAGCAAGAGCCCACGACAGTGTGTAGTGCTCCGCCAGCAGTCCTTCGATAGTCTCCGGGCCGTCGAACAGGTGCTCGAACAGGGTCATATCGAACTCCTCCTGCGTTCCATCGGTGTCGATATCTGCATTGTGTGCCTTAATAAGCTTTTTCATGTAGTCATTGAGACTTATGCCCCTGCTGGGCATCTGCACCCATCCGTCCTCGCCGCACACAAACAGATTAAGAGCCTGCGAGTAATTCCCGTCCGGTGTGTCAGTCGTTATTCTTCCTTGTGGAAACATATTTTTTCCTCCTCACAATGCAGTCCACTCAGGACTTGTGTTGTTTTTTTGAATAATTTCTGTCGGAATTGGCATATCCTCCGGTTTTACACCGGCGTTTTTCACCTTAGAGCCACATTCACCGCAATCCTTCCTTTTTTATGCAGCACCTAGTGAACGTTGACACGCATTCAAAAGAGTTTGGCTCAGTCCGCAAAGAGCACAGATAACGTGCCTCGCAAGAACTACAATTCATAAAATCACCCCACATTCTTCTGGATCCACCGGTAAACCCTCCGGCGGATGGATTCCGCATCCACGTCAAAGCCCCGCTCGGTAAGCTCCACGGCAACGTCCTGCGGCTTTTTGCCCTCTACGCAGATCGCCGAGAGCATTGCCCGAAGCTCCGGGTCATCGCAGTCCTCCACCATGTGCACGCCGATGTTGTACAGCTTGTTCTGCATACGGTTGATGTCTTTCAATCGCCGGATCTCCGCAGCACGCTGGTTATAGGAGGAATCTGCGGTCCCGGTCACTGTTACATGACCGAGAACGCAGCTGTTGCCTTCGCCGTGAGAAGCTTTTACCACATCCGAGGCAGCCTGCGGACCATCTGCCTGTAAAATCTCCAGTCGCTCAATGCGCTGCCAACGCTTGGCAATGTCGTAGGGTATCGCATACAGACGGCGAAATTCGTGTGGCTTCATCCGGCAACCTCCAAAAATTTATTTTAGCTCAAAATAAATTCGTCAGAATATCCGTAATGCCTGAGTAGAAACTTATCCAGCCGCAGGTGAAAAAAGTTGTTGTCCTGGCAGGATGATGGCGTAGTCGTCAACAGGTCTGGCCGGCGTCCTCTCTGGTGTTGTCTATCCGGCTTCCACAGCGTGGCCCCCGCCGGGCAGAGGTTGCTTGTAATACGCAAGCCGGAAACGCACATCTTCCCACGCCACGTTCCCACGCAGCATTTGCCCCCAGCGTTTTTTCTGCCAGCTTGTGCAGCGTGTCCCGTCCACGGGACTGCTCTTTCGGCTGGCTCCTGCGTTTCTTTACCCTTGGAAGCATACGCACAGCTGTATTCGCAGGTATCTTTTTTCTTGCAGTAGCTGCAGCACCCTGCACAGTCGTGGATTTCACCATGCTTGATAAAATGCTTCAGACCGGCTTCGTTTTCGCACCGATGCGATGCAGAATAATCGCATCTTTGTCCGTTATACACGGATGGAAGCGGAGTGCTTTTGCTTACAACAGGTTGCAGTGCATCAGTCTGGGCTTTCCTTTTCTTCTCGTGAGTTTTTTCCACCATTGCAATGGCTTCCGGTGGTAATTTCCACTCTGCATAATCCGGGTTCACCGGTACCGTTTCCGCAGGTTCTTCTTTCTGCTCCGGTTCTTCCGGTGCAGCACCCATAAAACGCGCATAATCCTGTGCGCTGCGGTATGCTTCCATCAAGCCGATCTCTCCGGCCTTCAAGCGCTCCTTGATGACCTCATTCTCGCAGGATGCAATCACGTTCAGCCGAGCAGCAGCACCGGTGGACAAGCCCAGAATGCGGCAAACCTCGTTACGAACCTTGCCTTCCAGCTGTCCGGCTGCTTTTTTCTTTGCCAGTGCATCCTTCAGCGCCTCGTACTGCGCCAGACGCTCGCCATCGGTCAGGTCGCGGGCGGTAGCGTTCGCCGTGATGAGCGCAATGCGGTCATCCAGTTTGCCGTGGCTTTCCCGGATCAGGCAGGGAAGAGTGTCAAACCGGGATTCGCCACACGCCGACAAGATGCCGCACGCCGCCCAGCGCCGGTGCCCGCTGATCAGCATATAGCGATCCGGGTCATCTTCCACCGGAATGACTTCCAGCGGCTGCCGGAGGCCGTGCTGCTGGATATCGTCCTTTAAACCATCCATGTTGCCGATGGTATAGATCTCGTCATTGTCCGGGTTCGGAATGATATTCCGGCTCGGAATCATGACCACTTGCATCTGCTGCCCCGCCGGGGTGGCCGTCTGGCTCTGGGCGTTCATCAGTCCGTTCAACAATCCAGTGCTCATTGCAGTTCCTCCAACTCATTGATAACTAGCCATTTTTTTACACTTTCTTCATCAAATCCGAGATCGTCTCCATACTTTTTGAACATCTCGCCTGAATGCATAGCTGCTCCAACTGCATAGTTTACGCCATCAAACAAAAGCAAATCTTTGTCCATTGGGGCTTCTTCGCCTATCTCGTGAAATTTACAATTTGTGATTTCCGGTACTTCTTTCATCAGCGAATCTGCAAGGCCTATCAGCATTTCGGCACACGCTTCTTCGATTGCGCCCTTTATAAAATCCTCTGCCTCGCCGGACATCATGAGCTTTTCGGCGTCATCTTTGCGCTTTTGGCCGGTGCTTTTCCAACTTTCTGCAACTTTTTCCGCATCAATCAGTCTCATTCATTCGCCCTCCACGCATTTTTTGACCAGCTGCGCCAGCGCCTTATACTGGTTGCTGGTCTTGATGTTCCGACAGACCTTGTGCACCGGCAAGTGCCGTGCCTTGGCTTCCTTGACCTTCACGCTGTAATCGATGCGCAAGATGCTGTTATCCTGGTTGCGGAAGGCGGGCAGGTCCATGTTGGCAATCTCGTTGATGGTGTCCACACTGTACTTGCCACGGGTGTACTTGGTCGCCAGCACGCCCATCACTTCCAGCTGCGGGTTGTAGGCATCCCGGATGGCATCCACCTGCTCGCGGATCTCGCTCATACCGTCCATCGCCCACTCGTCGCAGTCCGACCGGGATGATCCACCCAGTCGGCGGCAGCCAGCGCTATTGTACGGTTGCCATGTCGATATCGGGTGGGCAGTCGATAATGCAGTAGTCATAGTCGTTGTGGATGGTGTCCAGCGCCTTGCGCAGCCTGTCCCATTGCGGCCGCAGCACATCCAGCATCACGTTCTTGTTGGAAAGCAGCATCTTCATGTTGCTGGGTGCCAGATCGACGTGCTCAAAATCCGTCTGCATAATCACATCCTGCATTTTTGGCGTTCAGGGTGAGCACATCGCCCATGGTCTTGCGTCCGTAGGCGAAGCGGTTGAAAAACTTGGTGGTGTTGCCCTGCTTGTCCAGATCCATCACCAGCACCCGCCGGGCCCATGTCTCTGCCAGGCAGGCAGGCGAGGTTGCAGGCGGTGACGGATTTGCCCACGCCACCCTTCAGGTTGATGATTGCAATTTTTGCCATTGTTCTCATGACGATATCCCCATTCTCAGATTCTTGCGGCTTTTGCGGCCTGCTGCCGGATGCTGCCCCAGCTTTTGGCAAACCACGCAAGCTATGTTGTGCATTGCTTGTAATAATTCGGCGAGCACGCCTTGCAGGGGCAGTTCCGGCAAGGGCTGCTCTTCGGGAGAGGGTAGAGCTCCTCGTTCCGGATCTCCTGCATCAGCGCCTACCTCCTCCGCTGGCAGCGATGCTGTTGCCCTTTGCCTGATAGTAATGCTCCATGGTGGTTGGAGCGTTCAGCAGCACCGCCCGTATGTAGCCCCGGATATTGCGGACAGGCTTTGTGCTGTTGAGCAGCGCATCCAGAACGTACTCGATGTGCTGGCTTGTAAGCTTGTCCAGCCGTTTGCGGATGGACTGCGTGGTCTGCGGATACTGTCCGATGATCTGTATCGCGCCGGGGCAGCAGTACATATCCGCAATGTTGTCCAGCAGCTCTTCCAGCTTTTCCGGTTCATACCGACGCTCCAGCGTGTCCAGCTCCAGCTGCTTCCGGAAGCGTTCCAACACATCCTCCCGTGCGGTATCCAATCCATCCATCGCATCCGTTCCGCGCTCCTCGCGCGGATAGATAGGTTTCCCTATAGGTTTCCCTATATATTTCCTGTCTACACTTTTTGTAGGGGTCTGGATACACTTTTTGTAGGGGTTCGGGTACACTTTTTGTAGGGGTACATTTTTTGTAGGGGTACAATTTTTGTAGGGGTCTGCGCCATCCTCCGGCACTATTTCCGGGGTTGGATTTCGGACTGCAACGTACTGGTTCACGAGGATGCCGCCCACCATGGCTTTGTGCTCCTTCAGCAGTCCGCGTGCCACAAGCTCCTTGACGATGTTCCGGGCGCCGTTTTCACTCAGGCCTGTCCAGTCGGCAAGGTATCCGTACCCGCCTTTATAGACGCTCTCGCCGTCCTGAGAGAAGCCGTAGATGATGGCATACACCGTCAACTCGTTGCCCTTCAAGCCAAGTTCTGTGCGCATCCAGCGCTGCAGGACAACATAACTGTCCTGTTTCGGCTTTGTTTTACTTTTCACGCCTTATCCCCCCCTAAAACGGCAGATCGTCGTTATCGCTTATTACAGCAAAGTCGTCTGCGCTGCCCTGTGCAAAGCTTGACTGTTCTTTGGCTTGTTTCACATGGCTGAAGGTCTGCTGCTCGTAGGAGGGCGCGCTCTGGGCGTCCTGACGCTTTGCACCGGCAAAGCTGATATTATTCGCCACGACCTCCACTGCAGTGCGGTTGTTGCCGTTCTTGTCCTGATACTGCCGGGTCTGCAAGCTGCCCTCCACGGCAATCATGCTGCCCTTCTGGAAGTACTTGGACACAAAATCTGCCTGCTGCCGCCATGCCACGATATCAATAAAATCTGCCTGCCGCTCCTGACCCTGCCGATAGCTTCTGTCGCACGCAATGCGGAAGCTGCACACGCTGTTCCCCTGCGTGGTGGTGCGCAGCTCCGGGTCTGCCACAAGCCTGCCCATGATCGCTACAACGTTGAGCATCTCAAATAATCCTTTCCGACCACCGCCATCCACTGGCGGTGACCATACACATCCTCAAAACTGCGCTGTGCCTGCTTTTTCAGGTAAAGGCGCAGCTTGTGGTCAAAGTGGGCGCTGTAGCCCGGCTCGTTGTGGTGCCGGTGGCAGAGATAGACCTTCAAACCGTACTGTTCCGCCACCGGGCGCAGCGGACCGTTGAGCACATGGTGCTCTTCCAAGTCCTTAACGGTCACCACGCCATACTTCATCCGGCAGACGTAACACTCCCGCCGGGTCTGCATGATGGATTCAGACAAGGAAATCACGCCCTTTCAAGATCCGCTTGTAGGTCTCCGCGTAGGGGTAGATCTTCACACACTCAAACGTCACGTTTTCAGCATCTGCAAGTTTTACAACCTCTTCGCCGTTTTCAATGCAGTGCCTGACGGCTTTCATGTACTCCACAAGGCCACGTGCAGTGTTCGCACTGACGCCCTGCGCCATCAGCAGCTTCTTAAACCGTTTCTGCGTCATGCTTCCGCCTCCGTGTATTCAAACACCATCGTCATGGGCTTATTGCAAAACGGGCAGCAAGGAGAAGTTTCAAAATTTTCTTTCGTCAAAAGACACTGGCGTTCTACAATAGCATTACATTCTTGACATGACCATTTTCTTTCAAGACGACCATGTTTTTTCATACCGGTGCCTGATATGCCGCCCTGCGCAGAAATCGGATATTTTTTGCTATATATCTTTTCCTCAAAAACATCATATAACTTTTGAAATCCGATCTTTGCTTTTTCGCACCACATAGCGTGCCCTGATTTTGCTTCATCCAAAGTGTCATATCCGCGAACAATAATCCAGCATCCATCGTGAAAACCTGGATGACAAATACCTGTTTCAAAGTTCCAACTTCGATCGTAAACTTTGCAAGTATCAATATGATAATCGTTTACCGTGTTTTCGTACAGAGCGCGTTCGGCTCTTGACTGTATTATTTTTTCATAATATTCCCACTCATATCCCCAATCCGTCATCTTTTCGGCACCTCCTGCCACTCTTGCCAGTAGGCGGTAACATTGGGATCATTTACGCCCATTTCCGCCAGCCGGTCAAATATTCCGTCGATCAGTTGTCCCATCTGCTCCGTGGTAAAGCTGCTGGAGCCCTGACTGCACTTCACGGTGCAGCGGTTTCCGTCCAGCAGCTCCACAACGTGCACCAGCCGGTAGGACTTGCGCAAAATAGGCACCGCGCCCACCGGCACCTCCAAGTAGTCGAACACCGCGCCGTACTGCTCCAGCATCTCGGTGTAGCAGTCCTCCGGGGTGATGCCGCCGGTGCGCCCGCCGTTGTAGTGGTCCGCCATGATGGTAAGCAGCGCCCACATCATGCGGTTCTGGGGCAGGGTGCGGCTTTTGCGTTCCAAGTCTACCGACAAAATCAGATGCAGCGGCTTGCCGTGCGCCAGCTCGTCCAGCTTCTGCCGGATCTGCGTTTCCACAAATTCCGCAGAGTTTTCAACGACCACCCGCCGGGCAACCGGGTCATATACCACCGGCAGCTTGCCGATCACGCCTCTGGCCATAAGACCTTCTTACCCTCACCGGTGACGAACTGCACCATGGTGATGCTGCCGGCGTCATCGTAGGCAAAGCGATCGACCTTCAGGCTGGTCTGCATCCGACAAACGCCCTTGTCATCCTTAACGATGGGCACCTGCGTGCTCTTGAGCACGATGTCTTCCAGCTCCATCACGTCCCTGCCGACACCCCAGAAGGAGGCAGCGGAGACGAAGCTGGTTACCTCCCGCATCAGAGCCGGGTCACGGCAGGGGAGAGAAAGCCCGCCCGCGTCCTTGTAGACAAACTCCCGCTCCTGCGGGCTGTATACGCCCACCTGACACCACAGCCGCCCATCGGCAAAATAGCGCCGCATGGTCCAACCGGCAGCGCCAAAGGTTTTGTCCATCATATCGCGCACGGCGTTGGCGCCGGGGAGCAGTTTCAGCTTGACTGCATCCTCGCTGATAACCTTAATCAGCACTGAGACCGCCTGCGGGGCTGTCTGCGGTGCTTTTGGCACTTCAACAGGGAATTTCACGTCTGGGGCACAAACAGCCGCAGAAACGCTCTTCTGCGGCCTGCCGCGCCCGGAAGCTTTTGGCGTTGCCAACCTTACCACCTCCACCAATAGGGGCTGGAGGTGGCGATCTGCGCCGCCTCTGCCGGTGAATACTTGTCGATCATAACGCGCATCTCCGCAACCACCTGTTGGATGGTATCCGGCGGCAGCTCTGCCATGCGCATGGCGGCGATGGCGTAGCCGGTGGCGGTCTCCTCGTAGGTGGGGGATTTAGGCATCGGGCTCATCAGCATTTGCAACCGCATCCAGATCCTCCTCTGCTTCCATCGCAGCGTCGTTGTACGGACAACCGCGCACCTGACTTTCCAGAATGCTGCGGCAGAAGGTGCACGCATCCCGCGCGTCCTGCACGCTGAGCGGCTCTGCAAAGTCCCGCATCACCTTCATCATGGCTTCACCGGCCTTTTTGGCCTGTGCGCTGTACTGGCGGCGGAAATGCCCGCCTTTGCGTTCGTGGATCATAATACATACCTCCAAAATCTTATTCTGCGCATTGCGCTGGCAACGGCTTTTGTTTACCCCACCTAGCCGCTATTGGTGTAAAGTCAATCTTCAACAACTGAAATAACGCGGTCGGATTTGAAAATGTAGCAGCCGTGCATGGCTGCATAAGCCAAAACCATCTGACACAGGTTCGTTTGCTTCCTTCCTTTTGGAAAGTCAAAATAGCAGGGGAAAGGGCTGATTTTTGGATCCATCAAATCCGCAAAGACCTCTTCTGATACATGGAATATAACGGCACCCACGCCAGCATTGGTGTGTCTGTCTGTATGCGCTGTATAAAACACCTTGATGGTTTTAGTCATGTTCTTCCAGCCCCTCCAACTCAGACATCACGCCGAGGATGCTCTGGATCTGTGCAGCAGCCTTGCGGCCATCCAGCACCATGTACTCCGCGTTGTCCCGCTGGTAGTCCTCGCTTGCATCCAGATAATGCTCAAAGGCGTTCATGCTGTCGGTGCAGATGCTCACAGCAGCCAGCATCAGGTACCGGCTTGCTGTGGCGATCTCGCGGGTGGGTGCGCCGCGATCCACGCTGTCCTTCACCACCTGATCTGCCTTTTCGGGGTCAATCAGCCTGCCCGCCGGGGCAAAGCTGCGGTCAACGTTTTTAGGCTTGCTGTGTGGCACAAGCAGAGGCGGCGCCCCATCAGCGCCATTGGTGCAAACAAACGGTGTTCCAAATACTTCCATGACGTTTCCTCCTCAGTAAGTCCCAAATTCCTGATCCAGCAGGGTGTCCAGTCGGATGGTGTTGCCACGGCCGGAGCCTTCCTGCCCGGCCATGTTAGACCAGCCGTCCGGGTAGCGCTTGCGCACATACCGCGCCGGGATGCCCATACATACGCTGACCTGCTCCAAGGTCAGCCGGATGCAGCCATATCGGCCAAATATAGCAGCGTAGCTCTCGTGCCACGCTTCGTTTCTAGTAGATTTCGCCACGTTCTTTCAGCTCCTTCTGTCTGCGCTGCCACTCCTTGAAGTGGCCGTAACTCATGCCCTTGGCTGCGGCAGCAGCATTATCGTCCACGAGCAGGTCGTGGTTGGTTTTGGGCTTTTCCTTGGGTTTTACAATGCCGGTCTGCGGGTCGTTGTCCACGCTGGACTTCCCATATCTGCGCTTCTTGCAAGCATCGCAAAACATTTTGCCGGGGTCCACGCCGTACATCATCGTGCCGCACTCTTTGCAGGGCTTGTCTACCTTGCGGTGCCTGCCGACAGAAAGTTTTTCCTCCGGTGCAACCTTTGGCGGCGGTGCAGGCTTTTCAGTTTTCGGCTTCGCCTTCTGCAACCGCCGGGCACGTTCCCGCGCGGCTTCCAGATGTACCTTCTCGCCGCAGGTCAGGCAGTACTTCCGATTCGGTGCAGCATCCGCAGGCAGCACCTTGCCGCAATCTTTGCAGCGTCGAATAATATCACCCATTGTTCCGCGCCCTCTCATAGATCCGCTTCCGTGCCGCCCGTCTCCGGGCGTTCTCGGCGCGCATGTACTCGTCCCAGCGACACAGCAGGTAAGGCCCCAGCACCAGCACCGGCGCGATGATCATCACCATCAGCCACATCTCGGTGCAGGCTGCGTGGTAGGGGTCGCGGCCAAAGGCGACCATCAGATCAGCCAAAATAAATGCACATCTCATACCATCAAACCTCCTATGCGCCATGCCAGCGCCATAATTAAGCTAAAATACGCCAGCCAGACCCCCAGCATCCTGCGGGGCGGCCTTGTGGCGCAGATAAACAAAAACGCCATCAGGCAGCAGCCTGCCATAAAGCACATCAGACAAGCCAGAAACATCCACGTCACCTCATTCCCAAAGCGGTCTCGATCAGTTCCCGGGGCGTTTCGTTGGGGTAGTGCCCGGACAGGTACTTGTCCACAACGCCCTTCGATAAGCCCGCGTGCAAGGGCCAGTTCACGGTTGCCCCCAGCCAAGCATCATTTTGCGCTTGGCCACTTCGGCTTTTCCATTCAATGGTCGGGCAAGTTTTTCCACCTCCATGGTTGAAAAATCATTTCAAAATATCGCTATAAAAACATTGCCAAGCCATTACGAGATGGTGTAAAATGATATTGCGGATACATTTTACTCTTGGCAATATTTTTGGGTTTAGGGCAGAAAGCAGATCGGAAGGTACGCGCGACCCTCTGCTTTTTGCACCCGGTGCCCGCGCATAGGCACCTGATCAACAGGACGGTGTGGGGGAAGAACCCCTGCCGCGTGGCAGCCCTGTGAAGTACCGGCAGCGATCGGAGAGTATGGGGACCTCGGTTCAGCCGCTCGGTATGCTTGTATTATAATCGAACTTTATCTAACTTGCAAGAACTTTAACTCAAAAAGTATGATAAAGTTTGATATTTGGCAAAATGAACAAAAAGGAGGTGTGTTTTTTGTTCTGGGATAATTTTGTGAATCAGTGTGAAAAAATAGGAAAATACGCCGACAGTTGTTGTTGAAGAACTGGGCTTTAAACGCTCTGCCGTCACAAGCTGGAAAAACGGTGCATTACCGCAGGTGAAAAACCGCAAAAAGATTGCGGACTACTTTGGCATTACTGTTGAAGAGCTTATGGGCACAAAAAAAGAGCCCGCCGGGATAGGCGGGCTCGACAAACAGATGCAGGAGATTGTGGAACTGCTCAACAGTGCCACGCCGGAGCAGCGCAATGCGGTGGAAACACTGCTGCGCTCCCGGATAAAGCCGGAGTGAATCAGCCGACAAACGGCAGAGCTGTCTTGGCAGGGACTTCGGTCAGGATTGCCAGCACCTCAGGGATCAGATCAGGGTTCTGCCGCAGGATAGCAAGGATCTCTTCTATTTGTCATCATACCAAAACACTCCTTTTTGTTGTATCTATAACTTTATGTTACAACAGCTATAAGCTGAAATCAAGAGGAAAGAGGAATTTCGAATGAAAATTGCGGAAAAATGCAAAGTTGTTGTGGCGGGCGCAATGGTGGCTGCTCTGATGGCGGGTACAGCGTTGCCCGCACTGGCCGCCAGCCCCGCCGGGGACGTACCTTTTTCGGTGCTCGTGCAGCAGAATAGCGCTGTGACCCCGGAGCAGGTAGAAGCGATGATTCTTCAAATAACTCCGGTCACTCTGGAAAGCGAAACTGCAATCAGCAACGCACAAGCCGCGTTTAATTCCATGCCGACAGAATGGCAGGCAATGGTTTCTAACTATGATAAGCTGAAATTGTATCAGGAAGAACTGGAAGATCTTCAAGTGGACGCACTGGCCGAGAAGTTAAACAATACGGTCTACCGCGAACACGATGATGTGGAAAATGTGGATTTTTTCTTTTGGAAAGATTTTCCGAAATCGAATCAGACAATTTTTATTCTGCCATATTTTTGCGTGGTCGATAACAACGTTCAGCCGTTACGGTTGATGTACACTTATTATGCAAAAAGCTGGATTTTCTGGGATAAAATAGTTTATTCAGTGGATGGAGAAGTTTACAAAAAGGAAATCGATAGAGCTAAGAAAAGTGAAAAAGTTGTAAAAGAAATTTTTTCTGGCAATGCTTACGTCTGGGAGCTTGGCGATGATATCGCAGATGAGCAGGAAATCTCGATGCTGAAAAAAATCTATCAACGCAGAAAAAGCGACGTATAGATTTAAAGGAGATAATGCGCAATTCGATTATAAAATGAGCACTTATGTAAATGACCGAAATGCCATATCTCAGATCATGGACGCTTACGATTGCATGAATGCAGCATCACCGGCTGTTCGTGCGCGAGCACTGGAAAAGGTAGAAGCGCACAAACAGGGAAGTAAATTTATAAAGCTTGCTTATTAAGCCTAGAAGTATTATGAAAAACAATCAACAAAAATCACCCGGCTGTCTGTATATCCTGTTTAACGTTTTTGTGGTGATGCCTTTTCTGGTTTTTCTGATATTTTTTGTTTTTGCGTTTTTGTTTACAATTTGCAGTAAGCTACACCCGGCAGTTTTAGTTTTAATTCTTATTGCCGTTGTAGCTGCTGCCGGATATGTCCTTTACAAAAAGCATGAAAAGAAAAAGCAAACAGAACAGAACCACATTGAAACCGTTTTGCAGCGCACAGTTGCTTATCCAGACCCTGTAAAAAGAGAACCATACCAAGCGCCGCAGCCGCCGGATGGCCTGTATGAGCAGGATCATCTGGCTAAACTTGCCGCCGATCAGGACGCAAGACGCGCCGCAGACGCGCATTACCAAGTGGTTGTCATCGACTTCGAGACCACCGGCCTGAACTGCGACACAGATGAAATTTTGCAAGTGTCCATCATCGACCAGGACGAAAACGTGCTGATGAACCAATATTGCCGGGCAGTGCGGCACAACAGCTGGGAAAGCGCTTCTAACGTGAACGGAATATACCCGCCCCGCGTTGCGTTCTGCCCACCGTTTGAGAAAGTAGCACCATATGTGCAGGATATTCTTTTCCGCGCTGACAAAGTTCTGGCTTACAACTGCTCGTTTGAGCAAAGCTTTCTAATGGTCAATGGAATAAACCCATACGTTTTGTCTTGGTGTGACCCGATGACAGAGATCGTGGATTACTGCAATGCAACGAGCGGCGGCCACCGCTCACGCATGGCGCTGCAAAGCGCCGCAAGGATAATCGGGTACGACTACAACGCGCACGATGCTTTAGAGGACGTAAAGGCAACCTTGCAAGTGCACAATTTTGCCACAAATAGCAAAGAAGCCAAGGCACAAGCGGCCCACACCGACAAAGCCGAAAAGCCGTTCCGGTCATGTGCTATACCCTGAAAACAAGCAAGCAGACCCGCAGCATCCGCTGTATGGAAAAATGCTTGTAATAACAGGTCAGCTGCCGATTGACAGAGAGCAGGCATCTTTGCAGGCTGCTGCGCTTGGAGCAAAGGTACGCATAAAGTTAAGTCCGCGCACGCAGATTCTTGTCTGTGGGCAAAGAGAAGAGGAATGGGCTGAACGCTTCGGCGAAAAGTCCTCCAAAATAAAAAAGGCAGAGCAGATGAACGCCAAAGGCGCAAGCATTGAGTTTATAAGCGGTGAAAAGTTCATGGAGCTTTTGCACCAGCCCGCCGGGGACAATTAACAAAAAGGTGTCCACAGTGGACACCTGTAAAAGTCTGGAGCGCTAATTACTGCAGAATGTCAGAAAAAAACACAGGCGTATCTTTAGCACCGTCTAAGCTAACTTCAACAACACGGCCGTTTACCAGCTTGACGCGATCAGCTGGATTTCGGCCTGCAGCAATGTCGTCTTTTGCCTGCTGCAGAATGCGGATAGGTTCATCGTATACAGAACCGTCTGCATTGGCATTAGAAAAATGGAACACCATCCTTAGTGCCATCATTTGGCCAAAATGATAAAGCATATTGTTCATTGTGTCTTTGTCAATCATAATTCAGCCCTCCCACGGTTTGCGGCTTCCGTCAGCGTTCTGCGGCTTGGATGCCGGCATACCGTCAATGATTACCATATCTTCCGGGATTTCGTTCAGAACCTTGATGTTATCCATTATTTTTGCACTCCTTTTGGATTTTTTTGACAGTTATGTTATAACACGGAAAAAGGAACAGATTCGACAACAAATTTTGGAAGTATGTGGTAAACCAAAAAAGACGGGAAATCGGTCGAATTTTGTGAAATTGTACGAAAAAAGGGGGATGTTTGGGAATGGATGATTGGGTTTTGCGTGTTGCGGAAACATTGGAAAAAGCAAGGGCAGAGGCCGGAATCAGCCAAGCCACACTTGCAAAAAGAATGGGCGTAAGCCGACAAAGCGTAATTAAGTGGGAGCAGGGCATCAACGCGATATCCTTTCCCATGATGATGCAGTGGTTCGTGGGCTGTGGGGTTTCGTTGGAGCGGTATTTGGATTCCTGCGTCCACCCGGGGCTGCTGGAACGGCTGGAAGACAGTCCTACCGACAAAGAAAAGCGCCGAATGCTGCACGAGGCCATCGAAGAATGCAGCGCCTACGAGGTAGACGCGCTCCTGTATATCCGCTACGGCGCGCACGGATCGGATCACCTGAGCGTGCTCACCGAGATGGTGGCAAACCTGCACACGCCGCTGCGGGACAGGGTGGCTGTAGTGAACGCGATCTTGAGCCACTATGAGATTACCATGGCGACAAAAACGGATGTGGACCCGGAAGGGTTGCAGCCGAATATTGAAATGCTGTGTCAGGCGCGAGATTGCGGAATGGCAGCAGCAAAAGACATGGAGGACGTCTACTCCATAAACAAGGAGGCGATAGAGGATGCCAAGAAAAAGAACGAAACGCGCTGATGGCCGGTATCAGCTGAAGCGCAAAATGCCAGATGGCAGCAGCCGGTTCTTCTACGGCAAAACCATCACCGAGGCGCAGGACAAGTACGAAGCAGCTTGCCGCCAGGTCATCCTGGACGAGCAGAAGCAGAACGGCGGGGCAACCTTCCGGGAGATGGCGCAGGCCTATAGGGACTACATCACCGGGCAAGGCACGCCCATCAAGTGCAGTACCATTAAATCCTATAAAAGATATCTAAAAATCTTTACCGAGCACTTTGGCGACACGCCCATGCAGGAGATCGATGCGCAGGCCGTGTGCGGGCTCATGGAAAATATGAAGGTTAGCGGAAAGTCCCTGCACACCATCACCAACGCCAAAAGCGTGTTGAGCTGCGTGTTTAAATTTTGGTGTGCAAACTATCACGGCACAAGTGACCCGGTGCTGCTGGCTGCTCCGCCCGCCGGGATGAAGCGCGGCCGCCGGGATGAACCCACCGCCGAGCAGCAGCAGATCATCCACGACCACCCGGAAGGTTGTGGTTTCTGGGCGCAGCTGTTTGAGTATACCGGCTTGCGCGTCTCAGAGGCCAACGCCCTGCAATGGAAAGACGTGGACTTTGCCGCCGGGTGCATCCATGTGCGGGGAGCCATGCCGTGGGATTACAACAACGCCTATTTTGAAACACCCAAGTCCCGCAACGGCTACCGTGATGTGCCGATCCTCTCTCCCTTCCGCCCGGCATTGCTTGCGCGTGCCGAGGGACACGAGCCGACAGATTATGTCATGTCCGGTTGTGCCGAGCCGCTGACGCAGTCTCAGTACAGAGCCCGCTGGGTCATGTACTGCCCGCCCGATCGGCCTGACGGATTACTACCTGTACGAGATAAAAAAGCCCGCCGCCTCCACGCGCCCGGCTTCCACAGTTACGCGGAAGGTGTACCGCGCCACCGTCACCGCGCACCAGTTCCGCCACCTGTACGCCTCAAACCTCTACTACGCACGCGTGCCGGACATGGTGGCGCAAAAACTGATGGGTCACGCCGATATCATGACCACCCGCCGGGTCTACCAGCAGTTCCGCGACGAGGAGGACCGCAAGTATATCGACCAGCTGAACGCCTACGTTACCGATAAAGCCGAAAGTAAAGATGTACATAAGTAGTCATTTTGAAATAAATAACGTAGCAATGAGATGCGCGAAGGGTTCAAGTCCCTTCTTCTGCATAACATAAAAGCCCGCATGAACACTTGATTTTTGACGTGTTCATGCGGGCTTTTACTATTTTGGAGATGCGTATACTCACAGATACTGCTTGATAAATGCGGATAATATCAACCCCGAAGTTGTCAAAAAGTAGTCAGGGATTGTGCTCTACAATGCATTCCCAGTACTCGACCAGTTTGTCATCCACAGCGTCCTTGTCCTGTAAAAACGCTGCAGCTATATCTGCGTAAAAGTTGGTGTTGTCCACGCTGTACATTTTTGCGACCTTTCCGTAGTCGCTGTACATCATGTTCATGGCAGCCCAGAAATCGTTTTTATCGCAGGTCACGCCGCGCTGTTTGGCAACGTCCTGCGTCTGCTCCAGCGTCCAGTGACAGCCTTTCGTGCCGTCAGCGTTCACCATGTTGTCGCACCATTCCTCTGCTTCATCGTGGGTGAGGTGCTGGCGTGGCATCTTGATAGAGCGGCTGTCTGCGCCGCCGCGCTCATACTGCCCAGACCGCTTGTCCCAGTCACCGTTCTGCGAGAAGCCGATTTGCGGCATCCTGCGCCCATTCTCTACGTCAGGGTAGCGAGGGATAGGGTAGGGGTCAAAGTATCGGTTCTCCTCCTGCGGATAGTAGGGATAGCGGTCGTTGCCGCCTTCCAGCTTACGCAGACGGCGTTCCATCTCACGCTCCCTGCGGTCGCGTTCTTCCTCAAGGCGGTCACGTTCCGGCTCACGGTCTTTGTCGTGGTCACGGAGCATCATCATGCGGCGAAAATTGTTCTTGCCCATAATCTATAACCTCCTCAAGAAATAGACGCAGGCGCACCGGCGTGGGAACGGCAGAAGCAGCCAAGATACTTGAACGTACCTGTTCCGGTGGCAGACGTTGCTACGCGGGTAGCGTATCGGGTGCGGGTGTGAATGCTCTCAGCGGTTGCCTGAGCGCAGTTGCAGTCAGTCAGAGGGTATGCGGTAGTGCCTGCGCCGATGGTGATTACCACGGGGGCGTTGATGGTGGCTGTATCCGGCAAAGCCTGAGCGATGACTAGACAGTACTTCTCTCCCGCTGCGTAAGAGCCAGCAGGGATGTTGATGGTCAGCGTATCGTTGGCGAACGTCACCGACTGGCTCAAGACCAGATGGGGGCAGAGTTTGCAGCTTGTTTTGCAAGCCATAATGTTTTCCTCCTAATAAAATCAGGGGCAGAGGTGAATCCCCCTGCCCCGATGGTTCACCCGGTTTTATCGGGGAGTGTGTTGGTTAGTAGCAGCCACAGCAGTTCACGCCTGCGTTAGGGTTCGCCACCTGATAAGCGGGAATCGGGCGAGGATTCACACGGTTCAGGATGGCGTCGGTCTGGGCGCTCATCGCAGTGGTCAGAAGCGCGTTCTGACGGTCCTGAGAAGCAGCGAACTTCAAGCTCTGGTTCTCAGCGGTCAGAGTGGCAATCTTATCCTGAGTGAAATAGTCCATCATGCTGCGGAAGTTGGCGTTGCAGTTGTCCACAATGGCGCGGGCGTTGTCTGCGATAGCCTGCCGGGTAGCGCAGTCCTCCGTTGCGATGGTGTACTTCAGGTCGCCGATCAGCTGCTTGTTCTCGCAGCAGCAAGATGCCAGCTGCGTTGCAAGTGCGGTCTGACCAGCCTGCCGTGCATTGCCCTCCTGCATGATGGCGAGGTTGATAGCGTTGTCACCGTTGGACACGCTACGTTCCAGACCGTTCACAAGCTGTGCGTTCTGGTAACCAAGCTGACAGATAGCACTGTTCACGCCTGCAAAGCCGCTTGCCATGTTGGCATTGATGCCGTTCATCTGTGCCAGCTGGTCATAGCCCAGAGAGCAGATGCCGCTCTGGATGCCCGCCAGAGAGCGAGAGGTATCCTGCTGGTAAAAGCCCTCAGACAGACGCCGCGGCGGGTGTCTGCGCCGCCCTGCCCGGTTGCGCCAGTGCCAACCAGATAGGGGATGTAGCTGTTCATGCCGTTGTCGCCGCCGTTCCGGCCATAGCCGTTTGTGCCCCAGCCGAAGATGATGGCGAGGATAATAACCGCCCACAGACCCTCGTTGCCGAAGAATCCGCCGTTGTTATTGCCGCCGTCCTGCCCCAGCCAGATAGCCAGTTGCAAAATCGTCCATAACAAAACTCCTTTCAGTTTTGCGTTATGCTATCCCATCGCCGTGTGCGATGGGCGAAGCCAAACAAATGCGGTTTTTGTCAAGTCCGCAAAACTGAGAAGCGTTTCGCTTAGAGAGATGTTTATTTTAGGATCGTTAAGTCAGCTTGAAGGGTTGTCTTTTTCATCTTTTGGGTCATCCCAATTTTTGCTGGCAGCACCGAAAATCAAGCCAAGCATTAAAGGAATCCATATTTTGTCATTGCCACACAGATTGTTGATGTCAAAATCTTTTTCGGAATGGCTGTTTTCAAAATCATCCATTGTAAAGCCTCCTTACTTCGGAAGCGTCAAATTCAGGACGCTTGCCAGCTGGTTCAGGTCGATGCCGCGCTCTTTGGCGAGGTTCTGCGCCATCGCCTTGAGCTGTGCTTCGTTCTTACCCTGAATCAGGTTCAGCCCCTGCATGATGGGTGCGCTCTGCCCGCCCAACTGCTGGATAAGCCCCATCGGGTTTTGCCCGGCACGAGCCAGATTTGCCAGCTGCATGATGGGGCTGTGGGTAATCATATCAAACGGAGAGGACATTGATTATTCTCCTTTCTTCGCTGTGGCAGCGGGCTTGGAAAAGCTCTTCTGCCACTTTTCCAGTTCATCCAGCCGATGCACGAGGGTATTGTACTGCTCAATAGGCACATACTGCTGTGTCGGTGCAGCGGTCTGTTGCGCCTGTTGTGCTTGCATCTGCCGCCATGCTTCCGGGCTGTAAAACTCCTGCACATAGGATTCACAAGTGTCCGGGTTGAGCCGCTTGCAGTAGATGACACCACTGCGCAAGTCTGGGCAGTAGGTTGGTCTGCCGTACAGGTCGGACGGTATCGCCAAAAACTCCTCCCGGCTGGAAACAGGTCTGCCGAGCAGCCAGCCGCCGTCTTGAGCCGACTGCTGAACAGGCTGCTGCCCATTCATCGGTTGCGGACGTTGCGGCTGTGCCTGTTGCATCTGCGTGTTGGGCAGGGGAGCGGTAAGACCCACCGTGCCCATGCCGCCGTAAGGATTAACAGGCTGCTGCGGAACGTAAGGCGTTCCGGGTGTCGGATAATAGCTCATAATGCATCCCTCCTTGTGCATCCAGTGTACTGCATCGGCAAAAAAGCGAAGGACAACGAACGTACAACGAAGGACAAAAAAAGAAAAGCGCCCACACGGAAAAATCCGCATGAGCGCTTAACTATTAAAGGTGCACACTTTGAAGTGCAATATTAAAATATCACGTTTTTGCTTGCAAGGCAAGCTTTTCGACAAAACTAGACAAAACTAGTGCAAATAAGACAAAATCCCCCACTTTGCCTACAAAGTACACCGCGTGGTACGCAGGGCTTCGACAAAGCAGGGGATTTTTTATTGCCGCCGAAACGGACAAAGTACTAAAATACAAGAGCGGAACCGCCCACAGGCAATGCCGCTCTCTACAAAGGCCGGAGCCTTTCTAATCGGGGTCGTCCCAAGTGCATAGGAATATAAAACGGAATGAACCGCTTCCAACTATGGCAATGTCTAGGCCAACGCCGAACAAGATACCAATCGCCAAACAGATGAATGGTTGTGTAGTATTCAGCAATCCTTGCAACTCGTTCTTCTTTTGTGTTTGCACATAAGCGTCACCATATAAAGCGTCTCCCGCATGGTACGCACTGTGAGTAGGCGAGCGGGAGACTAAACTTCACAAGTATGTGCGCTTATATCAGCGGGAAGTCTTAGCGCCGAACACACCAACAACTCATTAGGCGAATTGTCTGTAAATATTATACCACAATTCGTGCAAAAAGAAAAGCGGCAGACCCGAAAGCCTGCCGCTTCAATGCGTTTCACAAGAAAACGCACCCGATTAAAATTATTGTATCACATATCCAGCATTTTATCAATGCCTTTTAGCCGGTAGCTTATCGCCGTCCGGCTGTAATGTGTCTGCGCTGCAATGTCCGGCAGCGGAAGCCGCTCAACATACCGCAGTAAGGCTATCTTACGGTCCACCCTCCCAAGCGGTGCACGTTTTATCACAGCTTTTATCTGTTCCGCGTCAAGTCCTTGCAGCGCAGCGGGCAGCACTACGCGAGCCGCCGCCACAGGCAGCACCGAGCCAGAAAGGCTGCGGTAGCTGTCCGGCGTTGCGCACCATGTTACCAAGCACGGCAAACCGGTGACAAAACGTCACCATTTTCGTGATGTCACGAAATTGCTCTTGTGCGGCGTACATCTCGGTGACGCCACCGGGATGGTCGTATGTAGTGCTTGCCATGATATCCTCCTTACTGCTTTTGCAGTGCCGCCCTTGCGCGGTCAAAGAAAAACTGAATGATGCGGCTCATGGTCTCTTCCGTGATTGCCCACGAGACCATTCTGCCCCACTTGCTGTTGTCCAGATAGTGGCGCAGCATCTTGACGCACCACGCCTTGCGTTCTGCGCCGCGCTTAGTGCCCTGAATCTCGCGCTCTGCCCGGTCGATCAGGTTGAGCACCAGCGTCTTGACCGCCGCGCCGTAGCCCAGACGGATGCAGCCCAGAGCGTAGAAGATAAAGCCGCCCAGCATAAGGGCTAACGCAGCCCATGCGGGGATAACGCTCACGATGTTAGTTACCATTGCTTCCATGATTAGTTGCTCCTTTCATAAGATATCCTTCGATTTCGTCCATGCTTTTTTGCATGGCGGGCACGTTGTCACCGGTAAGCTGCCCTTTAAGCAAAGCGTATGTACCTTGCAGATTTAGACGGCTTAACTCGTCGATTTTTTCAAAGCGCTGCAGATCGCGGGCAAGCGCATCCTGCACGCGAAGAAAACCATCTTTGAGCATGTCAACTTCTTTACGCAACTTTAAGATTTCGTCGTCCTGCTTTTTGTCCGGTGCCTGCGCAAGTCCCTTGTACTTTTTGTAGAGGTCAAAAGCCTTGTCCAGCGACGCCAGAACGCCAAATATGATGACGACGGGAGCCCACCATGCCTCAAACTCGGAAAGTACCTCCATTTATACCTCCCGGAGCCGGTCAAGCCCCCTTTTTAGTGATGATTTTGGTGTAGTCCTTGTAGGCGTGCGACAAGTCAACATTGCCGCTCACGCCCGGCACGCTGGCGGTGCTGGTGTACTGCCACATCCCAAAGGCAAAGTCCGTTTTGGGCTTGTCCTCCGGCTTGGTCTTGCTCTTGTCACTGGGATACCTTGCAAGCCATACGTCATACTTGCGCAGTGCTGCGCCGGTCATGTACAGGTTATCGCGGGCAAAATACAGCCCGGTGTACAGCATGGCGTAGAAGCCCCAGCTTTGCACAGTGCCCAGCGCGTGGGCGTGCAATGTCCGTCAGGGTCTGCTTGTCCAGTGGGGCGTTGCACATAGGCGTCCTCGATGTCAACCGCCACCGGCAGCTGCAGCGTCTTGCCGGTCAGCACCTTGCGCAGCAGGGCAAGTTCTGCGTCTGCTTCTGCCGTGTTGACTGCTTTGCAGTAGTAGTACACGCCGCAGGGGATGCCCAGCCGCTTGCACTCGGCGTAGTTGCGCTCAAATGTAGGGTCAATGTACGGCTTGCTGGGTTCGTATTTGTCGCTGTTGCCCAGCGCCCGCAGCATCACGCCGGAGACAAGGCCGCTTGCCTTGACCTTGGCCCAGTCGATGTTACCCTGCCAGCGGGAAACGTCCATAATGGGGAACATGTTATCAATCCTTTCTATTTTTGTGGGGGTAGTTGGCTAAAGCCCCCTTTAGTTAATTAGCTGATGTTTTGACTGATGTCATTTCATCATAAGTTGTAGTTTCAGTGGCATCTGTAAGCAAATCATTTTCGATAAAACTGCATTGGTTAAATAATTTCCAATAATTCTTTGTACCGCCCGCAATAATTGATGGATATACATTTTTTAACCCACCGCAATTTTTAAGAATTAAGCAGCATGGCATTGGCCTATCTTCATTTTGACTCCTCACCTGAATGTTTAAAATATCAAACAGACAATCAATACATTCAATTACTGCTCCTCTTGGACAAAGCCCCTCTGGTTCGTATCTTCCATTCATCCAATCATAAGGATATGTGTTATCATGCCATTGGATACCAGCATCATTTTGTGAATTTAGGAACTTGCAATCCTTAAAGGTGATATGTGAGAAAATACTTCCACCCATACCAATCACAGGGCCGTTCTTGGGCGAGAAATCTCTACCGTGCCAATCAAAAATGCAATTTTCTATATAAGGTGTTGTGAGACAATTACTTTCAAAATGTAAGCAATATCTCAGATTAGACCCAACGAATTTAAAACCTTTAATTACAGTATTGATGGTTACTGAATTTATGTGGAAAAAACATTTATTGGTACAAGTATCGTTACTTATAGTGTCGTATCCAACACCGCCGTCCCAAATAAAGATACATTTTTCTGGGTTGTTACTTTCGGACTTATATGTTACATACGATTTAGCAATAACGCCTTGATAGTCAGAGCCGTTCTGACCTTTGTATTTTTCTTGCAAATCCGTATATGTTCCATCTGCTACAATAATTTCATACTTATTCTTTTCAGAAGCATCAGTAACAACATCATTTGCCTTTAATACGGTGGCGTATGGTTTTTCTTTTGTACCATTGCCTTCTGTATCACTTCCAGTTGTTGCCACATAAATCTTGTTGATATGAATTCCACCAAGTTTATCATCTACTTCATCCTTTGTGTAAACTTCTAATCTATCAACAAAATACTGTTTTACGATAAGATAAATTTTGTCTTAAATTTACCTACGATACAACATTAACGCTTTCAATAGATGTATCTAATCCTCCTTTGTAAAACTTAAAGCAAAGAATATTTTGTCATCTGCCGGAATGTTGTGAAATTCTGCAACTTTACCTGTTTGCGTATTGTGGCTAATATACGTATCTTCGATAGGCGTATAAATTTCGTTATTAACATAACGTGAAGCCCAATCCTGAAATTCACCATATACAATCAAATCGTTTCTATTTACAGGAATTTTTACGGCAATATAATTTTCATTTGTTGCCTCAATTTCTTTTCCACCTTCAATAAAGTACCAATAATGTCCATCTGTAATTTTGCATTTTTCTATAATGCTAATAGACGCTATTTTTTCAGATACTTTATTCAAGTCACCTAAATCTTCCTTTATCTGACTTTCCACCCCCTTTGCTCTTTCACTCTCTGCATTGATCGCCTCTCCCACCTTTGCCGCATCCGCGGCCTTGCCGGAGACGGAGAGGGTGGGGTCGATGGTATTTTTAAGCTCATCTACCGCCTGAATGGCCTGCGTCCAAGATTCGTTAGAGATCTGCGTGACATAGAAAAAGCTCTGGATCTCCACAGTGCTGTCGTAGCGGTCGTTTTTGCAGTCGCACTCGATAGGCCAGCTCTTGAGCATATAGCCTTTTCCGGTTGTCACGCAGAGCACGATGCTCACATGGCCCGGCACCTGCAGCGCCTGACGCGCGATCTCGCAGGTGACCACGTTGCCGGACACGGCACAGGCCGCCCGCTTGCCCGCACCGTCGTTGATGGTATCGTACCAGCCCTGATTCTGGGGGCCGAAGCCACGGTACATGATGCTGTAGGTCGCCCCTTCAGGCGCAGTATACGCCTTGCCGTTTTCGTACAGCGTCGCTTGGAAAAAGCGGCTCTGGCTGTCATTCTCCACCGCGCTGATGTGCTGCGGCAGACCGGGGTTGTCAAAATCAATCCTGATTTTCTGCATTTGCTTCCTCGTTTTCCTCCGGCAGCGGGTCAAAAGTTAAATTTTGCCCGTCCCAGATGTAGTCATTGCCGCCGTTGCTGTTGGCAGGGAAATCCTCAAAAAGCAGCTGATCCGGCGGCAGCGTTTTGGGGATAACACTTTTCAGCGTCCAGCCACCGTTTTTGATGCGCCCGTTCGGGCACACGGTGCACTGGTATAAGTAACCATCTTTTTTTCATGATAGCCCTCCTTACAAAAAACCAAAAAGCTCTTGTGGTACGCATACAGCGTTGTTAGTTGCCCATCCATCAGAGCCGGGACTTTGCAAACTAAAACTGCCGATGTAACTTACGCCAACGACAAGCACCGTAGATATAATCGTATACTTTGATTCACGTTCCTTCCCGGGCCCAAAAACGATACGGTCCTGATAAACCGTTATGTTTCGAAAAATGCGGGGTGTTCCACGCATACATAAGCGTGTAGGTCTTTCCGTTCACCGGTATGATACTGGATACTCTGCCGCCGCTGCCGCCGCCTGCGAACCATGTGGCGCCTTTTGTGCTTTCGTAGGTGATCAGGATAGCGGAGTAACCGGTAAGGTCTACTTTAACCGTTTGCGCTTCAAGACTTTCAAGCGGTTCTTTGGTTTCCGCGTTTTCCCAGATTAGAATGGGCTTCTTATTTTTTATGCCGTTAAACTCCAACCCTTTTTCGTTTATCGTGTAGTTAAAGCTTCCGGGCCCGAACTGGATGCCGCCGTCGTCCGTTTCGCCAATGTAGTCCGTGGCCACACGGCTTGCGTCAACAGCGCGGTCGTTTGTGGTGCTCATGCGGTTGCGGTCTTTCACGGTGGTTCTTGCAAGCTTTTCGCTTGCCTTGCCCACATAAATTGAAGCGTACCGGTCGTGCACCACGTCATAGTCGGTCTTTGTTACTCTTGCCAGCACGTTCACGCCAAGGCGCAGGTAACGCACCTCTACTGTATCGCCGCGCAGGATGATCTTGTTCTTCTGGTCTTTGTACTCTACGGTTTTTTCCAGCTGCACATAGCTTACGGTCAGGCTCGGCTCTATTTTTCCGATCTGGTTTTTGGACAAAAATTCAGTGGTCGCCTTCCGCATACTGGCGTCAGAAGGCGCTTTCTGGAAGTAGCTGGTCAAGTCCAGAGGGTAGATCTTCTGGTACCCCTCGATTTCAGACGCCTTTATGGGGTCCAGCGCGTAAAACTTGCCCTTTTGCGCGTTTGCCCAGTACGGATAGACGTGCGTGTATACGCTGTCGATGTTTTTCTCCTGCGTGACGTCCACCAGATTCAGGCCGTACGCAATAACTGCACCCCGGTTCACCTCTTCTTTCAGCCGCAGCGTGCACTTTAAGCCGTCAAACTCCCAGTAGCCAAGGTAGGTGTCTGCAATGCTGCTGCCGTTGTTGGAGAGCATCGCAGCGCGCACAGTCATGGGCTTTGTAACAGAAAACGCGGTCTCGTTGTCGTAATCTGCAGAGATCTCAAACTTGCAGTCTCCCACAATGTTCTCATTCAGCTTCTGTATGGTTTCCCTAAGCGATTTTGCGCTAAACGGCTTCACGATGCAGTTGCCGAGGTCATACGAGATATGGTGCGCCGAAACCTGAAACCGTCCATTCATCGGGCGGCTGATGCGATAGATACGGAAAAGCTGCCGGTTTTCGTAGCTGGAAGGCCGTGCGCTGATGATACGCCGCTCCAAAAGCTTTTCCGCGTGGATGCCGGTCACCGGGTACTGTAAGGTCAGGTCATACGTCCCGTTTTCCTCGCAGCTGACAGTGCACTCCATCGCATCCGAAAGTGTTCCAAAGCCGTAGTTTTCCGCCGAAAGCACATTTTCATCGTGTAATACAGGTTTCATAACGTCCACCACCTTGGCATGATCTTCACGGTCTGGATGCCGCCGCTCCACTGGATAAGGTTTTCACCCGCTGCCAGCTCCGGCCAGATGCCGCCGGTCACCGGGTTTGCATTGGTGCCGTCCTCCAGCCATGCGTTCCACGTTTCTGCTTCGCAGCACACGGTCTTGCCGGCAGGCGGTTTCATGCCGAACGCCTTCCCGTTTATCAGCAGTTCGCCTTCTTCGCCGTTTCCGGTCACCTCAAAATAGGGCAGTGCCACCTGATCCAGCGGGTTCAGCAGCACCTGACCGTTCGTCATCTCCTGCAGCTCCTGCCCGGACCACAAAAAATGCCGCGGATCACAGTCAAACTCCACCGTAAACCGGCCGTACTTATCCAAAATGTTGCTGGTATCGCCCATTTTTGCAATGGCAAGGTAAAAATACTCCGGGTCGTATCCGTCCGAGAGGGGATACGCACCCGGCGTACCGCATAGCCACGCCTTGATGCTGCGCAGCTGCTCCGGGGTGGGGTTTCTGCCGTGGAAGTACAGCTGATACGATACCGTGATATTTTCGTATTGACCCTGATCCGCGTGCAGCTTGCCGTTCCGGCCTGCAACCTCGTACTCCTCGTACTTACGGTTCGGGGTCGGGATGCTGGGCTTGTGCTCGATATGGCAGCAGTACTCGGTGCTGCTGTGCCCGTTAAAATACAGGTACTTCTCCACTGGCTGCCGCCTCCTCGTTGATCATCTGTGTAAGTCGTGTAATGGTGTATTGGGCAAAGCGTTCCTCGTCCATGCCCTCAGAGGGGTACACGTTGACGTTGATTCCGCCCATGCTCACCGTGCGGGAGTTGGTTGCCACCTGTGCAAAACCGTTTGCGCTGCCTACATCGTACTGCAATTGCATCTTCAGCTTTCCGCCAAGGTCTGCGGCAGCGTCCTGCAGCAGGTAAGCGTTGCTGCGGATGCCGTCCGCCATGCCTTGGATCATATCCGGCATCCAGCTTTCGTATTCCCGTAGCGGACCCTCGTCCGGGCGCGAAAAGTGCAGAAATCCTTTTATAATGTCGCCGATCCACGAAACAGCCTTAGCAATAATGCCGCCGCCGCCCAGAATGCCCTTTGCAAGGCCGGTAACAAGGTCAGCGCCCCAGCTTCCGGCTTCGGTGCTCATGGACGTTCCAAGCAGCTTTCCCACAATGCCAAATATTCCGCCAGCAAGCGCTCCCGCCCAGTTTCCGGTTAGCTGGAAGCCCTGTGCAGCGCCAGTCAGTCCACCGACAAGCGTGCCAACAACATCAATGTTGTCCCAAAAGCTGTCACTTGCGCGGTAGCCCTGTGCCAGATCGCTGAACCACTGCCCCAGAGGGCTTTTTGTCAGGTTGCTTGCAACCTTTTCCAGCCCGCCCAACTTAGAATCCAGATCCAGCACAAACTTGGAGAAGCCGCCCAGAACGCCCTCGGTGTACTTAATGTTCGTTGCTGTGGCGGTGAGAATTTTTGTTGTGCCCTGTGAATAGCCATCAATAAATTTCGTGACTGCTTGAACAGCATATTCTTGACCATCGATTATAACTTTATAGCTGTCGGTTATGGTTTCAGTTGTTCCGGTTACAACCTCTTCCAGCTGACCACTTGTTTCGTTCAGAACTTTTTGAGTGGTCTGCGTGCTCTCTCTTGCGCGTTCAATATTGCCGATAGCGTCTTCAATTCCAGCTTCTTGCGCGGTCAGACTTTCGCTTGTTTTTGTGGTTGTAGTATTCTTGAGATTGCTTAATATGTTCTCAGCGCCAACTTTTAAACTGGAAGAAATTTCATTTCCGGCTTCGTCCAAAACACGGATACGCTCGTAGCTTGTTTCTACGCCGTCCACCATCTCTTTCCAGCTCTCGGTTACGGTTTGCTGGGTTTCGGTTGTCGTTCCTTTAAGCTTGTTCGTTGTGCTATCGTACACATCATAAGTTTTCTTTACGGTGTCGATAGTCTTTTTTACGGCGCCAACTGTATTTTCGTTTCCTTTTACAAGCTCGGTATTTGTATCGTTTACGGTATCGGCTAATTTCTTTAAGTCTTTCTTTACAGTTGAGCTTCTGCTGGAATTGCCGCCAGATCCGCCACCGCTGCCGCCGGAACCGTTGTAAGTAGGGATAATATAATTCGATGCGGCTTGTGCTCTTGCCTGCTGAACGCGCGCTGCATGTTTTTTTTCGCGATCTTCTCTTGCTTTTCTCCGAGCCTCTTCAGTTTGACTTGATTTTTTCTTCTGGTCTTTTTGGTAATCCTCGTAGCTGTTGTATCCGGCGTAAGCATCTTTGCCAAGGCCTTTGTTCAGCCAATAGCTGAGATGATCAAAAAGATTAACAGCGGCAGATGTAGCGTTTTCAAACCCGGTTTTAAGTTCCGAAACTATCGGGATATTAGAGGCAATCGCATCTGCAAGGCCAAGCCATCCACCTGTGTCATACGCTTCTGACGCGGCAACAGTAAGGTCATTCATGTGCCCGATTACAGTCTTTACCCCATCGGTCAAATCGCCCGTCATAAGCCCGGCAAGCTGCGTGGCGTTGTCTTTTAACGTGCTCCATTGACCGTTCAGCGTCTCGCTTTGGGTGCTCATGGAGTTAAAATAGCGTCCACCCTCGTCAGCCGCCGAAATAAGTGCATTGGACAGTAAGTCATAAGTGACCGTCATCTTTTGCACTTCTTCGGCAGTTTTTCCGGTGTAGTCCGCAAGAATGCCGTAAACGTCTATACCTGCATAGGCAAACTGCTTGATATCCGCGCTGGTCGCCTTGCCTGCATTCTGGATCTGCTGCAGGTTTTGCGCCATGCGGCTCAATTCGTCATTGCCGCCGCCGGTAGCAGAAACTGCATCACCTAATGCAAGAATGGTTCTGCGGGAACTTTCGGCATCTATGCCGGTAGAGATAAGCAATTCGTTTGCTTTTACCAGCCCGGCAGTATCAAACGGCGTTTTGGCAGCGTCCTGTTTGATCTCGTCC
>CYGL01000215.1_pt1 | contig 30097 bp, 62 predicted proteins | sample 485531 | NCBI WGS metagenome assembly CYGL01 (sample SAMEA3497897, study PRJEB9818) | human gut metagenome | reverse complement strand
ACCAGTTACGGTTCCCCAAAAGTAAAAGACTTCCGTTTTAAAAGTCTCGTTACTAGGATTTCCATGAGCAATTCTAATGTATTGTTCAATTCCCTTGTAATATTTGATATACGCTGTTGGGAACTGAAGGGCCAAAGTGGCGTATAGTAACCAAAAACATCCAGAGGGTAAGGACATGCATGAAAACCTTTTTCACATGCCTTTATGTCGCCTGTTTCTCCATACTCCTTACCTACCTCATACTTAAACCCTCTACAAGATAAATCTTTATCAAATGCTTTATAAGCCTTTATTTTCTGTTCCATGATAGTTTTGAATTATATTTGAATTAATAAATTGGCACATCATAGCCCTTTTCAATCAAAAACTTTATTGCATTTAACCCAAGACGTTCTCCATGCCATTTTTCTGTTGACCACTCTCTATGATAGTGGTAGGACAAATCTTTGGTATCCAAAAAGAAAGTAAGTTCGCTACTATCTCGATTATCCTCTTTCCGTGTAGATTTGTATGAACACCATACTGAATCTCTAAACATGGTATTATCATACTCAGTCAAAGTTGGATAATTCCAATAGTCAGGATGAGCGCAGCATCCTTGAATTACTGCAACCTGCAAAATATCCTCTTCTGATATTTGCATTAAAGGCTTATCGCCAATCACTATTTGCTTCATTTTTATTCGGTTTTACGTTAATTGATTCGTACATACTTACCTGCTATATGACAAGTCCTTAGTATCTCTGCATTCTCTTCACCAAAAGCGATTAGGATGGAACCACAACCAGGCGAACCTCCGCGCGTTCCATCTGGGCAAAAGAAATGAATCCTACCACGCAAAAACTTCATCGCTGTTGCCTTCTCGAATATTACATCCTGAAACATTTTTGAATCGCAACGATTGAAAAGTAAAGCGATGCCGTTTCCGTGCTCTGCCAACCGTTTAACGAAACGTTCTATAAGAGGACGAGAATAAGGTGGGTTCAGCCAAACACGACCTTTCCATTCCTGTTTCAATCCATCGACATTTTTATTGTACATAACGCTCGCTGTTTGCCAAAGTGGGTTAACTGGAGCACATGGATCTAAATCAAACTGTCCTAATGCATCTATAATTTCTTTCGGTGTGTACCATTCATCGGTAGAATTAGACGATTTTTCAAATGTTGTGTTCATTTCTATACTTTATTTATCCGTAGTTGATTTTACAATAATCTTAGGCAGTTCGGGCTTGCCGTTATACTTTCCAGGATTCTTAGACCAATCCTTTACAGCCTTGACGTATCCTTTCAAAGCCTTGTCAAGCACGCGTAATGTCTGTTGGGCTACGTGTGATTTCACAAGCCTGTAATTTACCGTACCTTCAAGGTTGGTAACGTTTTTCATTATCCTATCCAAGTCGGGATAGAACAGCCACCTGTCGTTATCCTTCAACTCGTTGCGAATGATATACAACGCCTGATTGTATATATTGTTCGTAACACGGCAGATAGCACAAAGCCTGTCAGAATGATTGATGTCAAATTTATAAACTAATTGCATGTTATCTAGTTTTAAGATAATAATATGTGTAAAATTATTTCTTAATAAATTTATTTATGATACACCAACACAACATATCGTATGCCGCATCAATTAATGAATGAGACCTAAATTCTTTATAGTAGTCAAACTCCGAGTAGCATACATACCATTTTTCGCTATCATGGGACATTACAAGCCAATAATTATTTGTACCTGTTTTTATTTCTTTCGGTAACAATTCTAAAACGTCAAGCAAAGTAAATGCAGGGATACAATGTTGTATCCTAAATGGTTCCTTGAAAGTATTCCATTCACGTAAACTTAATTTGGGTTGTTTGTCTTCTTCATAAGGATACAACATCCATGTCATACTTGCATTGCTTGTATCTATACCAAGATCCCCCAAATTCTTCATCTGTTCAATCGACAATACCTGTTTCATATATATCATCTGTTAAAATTTTCTTTGTTTTATTTGATATGCTTGCAGTAATATATCTATTTGTGGTCCTTATATCAGAATGCCCAGCCATAGATTTTAATTCGGCCTCTGGTATTCCCATATTAGCCCATCTTGTAATAGCAGTTCTACGTCCTGTATGTGTTTTTATAAACTGATATTTAGGACCTTTCATAAGAACGTTAGCTCTTCTTACAAACACCTGATTATTTATACCAGCCCTACATCCTAATGTTGGAAGTATTTCATTCATAGTAGTCTTTAAGGTTGATTCTATATTGTATTTATCAAATGATCTTACTTCCTTTATCATTTCAATTATTTTAGACGGAACAGGTACTTCTACAACTTTCCCAGTTTTCTTAGATATATATGAAATAACATTATCATTATTATTCATCATAGAATCCTTCAATCTGAAAATATCAGAATATCTCATAGCTGTGTAGCATTGAATAAGAAATAATTTTTTTACCATTTCTTCTGTAACATCAAATGGTTCTACATTCCAGAAAAGTTCTATTTCTTCTTCTGTAAGGGATATATTTGATGGAGATTTAACGTTAAGTGATACAATATAATCATTGATGTATTCGCTCATATCTTTTGATTCTGAGAATATACGTTTAAGCATTAATAGATATGATTTCTGAGATGATTCACTTACACGCCTTTTTGACTTAATTACATTTACCATATCATCTATCATACCACGACTAACAGGTCTTTCTAAAGAAGGTATTTCCTTAAAAGTAGGAATTACATCATTAAAATCATATTCATCATAACTATTATTGGTAAGATATGGCATAATATGTTTAGATAATGCTTCATATCTTACCTTTCCGCTTCTTGTTTTTGTATTATTCAATTTACCTATTAACACACCTACGGTCATGATTGATGGACTATACTCATTTTGCACCGTTTCTAGACGTTTCCTTAAATCTTCAATCAGTCTATTTTGTGTTTCTATAGTTCTATTCAATCTGTCAATTGTGTCAGCAAGAACTTTGATTGTTTTTTCCTCTTCTTCCATAAATTATATATTTTTGTTGCAAAAATAACACATATAGATGTATGGAATATAAAATTATTGTTAACAACTCTTGAAAATATTTACAACGATCATTAATTTATAGTCCATATTTTCTTGAATCATACATATAGGGGAATTACTTTCAGGATTAGTATATGATAATACAACTTGACTGTCAGGAAACATCTTTAATGCGCGGATCATCTTTTCAATATTTAAATTACAATCCATATATCCTTCACAAGTACCTTGAATACTAATATTTTCTGATATCTTGTATCCTGAATCATTTGTATATGATATATCCATTTTTTCATCTCCGCTTTTATAAATAAAATGTGATATACAGTATACGTCTGACATAACCTTTATTCTTGACAGAGAATCTATAAGTTCATTGGTGTTTAATTTTATAAAATATTTAAATAAGCCTTTAATATTGTTCACCAATGGAGTATAGTTCACAAATTTAACATTCATCAATGTACAGTTAAATACGGAGCCTATTTCGTCATAATAAAGAGACATTACCCTCTCATCATCAGATATAGATATAGTCACATTTTCTTCGGAGAACATTTCAAGGAATGATAATGATTCTTGAACTGATGTAGGCATTACATTTACACACAAATCTTTACATATATCAGGGAAACATTCTATCTGTTCTCTAACAAAAACAACTCTATCGGAAGAACATATATCAATATAGTTTTGTGAGCAAATGAAATTTATTCCTACACCACTAAGACTAGTAATAACTTCATCCACATCATTGAATCCTACATTTCTTTTTAACGCCCTGTATAGTGTATTCTTATCAACTTTCACTCTTATTCCTACACCCCGTTTACCAATTTTAATATCTGGGTAAGATTCTACATCTTCCGCAAAAAACGATGCTTCGCTACCATTATAAGAGAAAACAATTTCTGCATCGTATATCTTAACAGTGATAATGGAATCCTTTACCGTTTTTAGTAGTTTTACAAGCCTAATGCCATCCACTGCAAACTCTTGTCCATCATTGCAATCTGCATCAATAACAGGTATAATCAAACGCATCTCATTGAGATTGTTGTATGAAGTAATTTCCACTGAGTTTATTGATGATATATATTTGAAACGGAAACATTTCAATATAGTAAGACCTGTATCAGACAAACAGGCTTTAGCTGAATTTAATGTAGAAAATAAATTTTTTCTATCAAAAACTATTTTATTCATAATTGTAAATATTTAAAAATTAATTAAGAAATCCTGTGAGCAAGATAGTTTTTTACATCCTCCTTTGATTTATCCATCCATAATGTAATTGTACCTAATTATAAATAAAAATCACACCTAATTGATATTATACCTAATTTTATCAATTAAAGCGGAGAGATAGATGATGTTGTTAATATTATTTATTAACCATTAAAGAAATTATCGCAATGAAGCGATAATATAAAAATTTTTATATATGTTTTTTAATTACTGCGAATTAAGCATTAAGATAAAAGTTCCTCTTAATGCTGTTGGTGTCATCATTAGAAGTGATGGCACTCAAATTGAAATGAAATGTAAAGATATATATAAATATCTGAATCATTTTATTTAACAAAATCTTCTCTCCGCTTTTTATCTTTAGTGTCCTATTGTATGTCAGTGCCATTACTTTCATAAAATATAAGGTTTATTATTTTTTCAAAACTTACTTTTGTAGTGCTGTTATGCATACAATAGTCCTTTATTTGTAGAGTATTTGACATTATAGGTTGACCACGTTCTATAGAATCAAGTATATTCCATAGCATTTCTTTTGACCACACAAAATATCCTCTAAAGAAGTATGTAGCCATCACGTCAGCCTGTTCTATTATATGATTCCGGTCATGATTGCTGTCTGGCATCTTAAGCTCTATGCCATATATCTTTCCATCATGTATATAAGCAAGATCAGGCATACTTTTCTTGGCTCCAAGGGCACGAAATTCAGCCGACTTATTACCACTTACAGCAGGATGGAGAAGTTCGGAAAAGAACGCCACAAGTAATCCTCTACATCCTTTTCCTTCTCTCTCATTCCTATAACTAACTACTATGTCTTTCTGCATTTTTTTCTCTTCCGCAGATCGTTTTTCCTCAGCCATAATAAAAAAATTGTATTTGGCAAAGGTATCACGAAATGGGATGTGCGAGAAGAAAAAAAGGTTAAAGTTTGTTATCAACAGTTTCAAATGCTTCACACATATCATGTCCGCTGTTTTTTATCTTCATGGCAACGTGTTTTTCAAGCCAAGGAATGTAACAGACATATCCAACAAACAATCCATCCACAATAACTGTGTATCTATGCTTGCATCTACAGCAACAATACTCTCCGTTTCTGCAAGGCTTTGTATTGTTATTTTGCAAGATCATCCAAAGAAATGTTTTCTGACAAGAAATCGTCCGTGCATTGTTTTACCACATCATCGAACCGCAAATCGCAATACTCGTCAATCCAATCACCTATGAAGTATAGTTTGTTACTTCCTGCAATAACACCAAACAGAATAGGGTCTTTTCTTTTTTCCACCTCTTCTTTTTCTTGTCAGACGGTAAATCTGTTCCGTTGTTATCAAAATCGTAGTGTAGGATAACATAATTATCAAAGATTTCATATTTGTCTATATCCGTCTTTTTCCTAATTATGTCAAATGGTATGATTCTAGTATAGTCAGAAATATAATCAAGGCATAGATTTTTAGGGCATCCTTTTGCAAACTTCATAATATTTTCCTCTGATATAGCCTTGTATAATCCTTTGCTAAACAATATGCTTTCGTATTTGCATATCACCATGTTTCGGAACAGCTTTTCTTTTAAGGCATATTGACCGGACCTTTCAGCATAACCTAGCATCAGTATATAGTCTTTTATCCTATCCCTGTATTGCTTCATCTCGTTCTCTGTCTGTATCTTAACCTCAGAAAAGAAATGTATTACGTCAAACTTGGATCTTCTGTATTCGTCTACATAATCCTTAACTTTTTTCAACCATGAACTTTCCTTATGTTTTCTGTCAAAAAGAGAGGTTCTTACTTGATTGTGCTCCTGGTTTGTTTTTACAGAATCAAGCATTGTCGGTGAAACGGTAAGATTAAATTCCGCGACTCCTTCCTTATCATTGCTTTCCATGTACTGTTTAAGAAAATCATAAGACATTACACTTGGATTAGGATCTTTCTGTTCTATAATGGAGTATTTAGGCAGATTAAAGTCAAGCCTTATCGTTTCGTGAAACAAGGCAATTTTACCATCGTTATTAAGTAAATTCTTTCCCATGATTAAATGTTTAAGTATTGTTTTATTTCTTTTTCTAACTTGTACAATGTACTGTTTACCAATCCATCCCACTCTTTCCCGTATAGAGGTACATCTCTTTTTATTGTAGAATGAAAACTAATTTGATTACCTAAAGGAAGATCAAAATATACGATAAAATAAACTTTTTTATTTTTATCCTTTGAACGACCAAAAGGTAGTTGTATATTTTTGTATAATTCGATAAGTTTATCAATCAAATCTTCTTTCTTTGCATACATCTTTTCCGAGTAAGGAAACGGAGCACCTTTAGCCTTTATATTATAATCTTGTAATTCCAATGCAACACGATAAATTTTAGCTGTAAAATCTCCTTGTTTTATCTTTTTATTAAGCATTAATTTCACCTTTCTTGTACCTATGCCACACATATTTTCACGTTTCAATTTTAGCATGTCTGTCAATTTCCTGTTTTTCTCCAAGGCTTCTTTCTTTGCTTCCCTTTGTCTTTTACAATCTTCTATTACAGATACACAATCTTCTTTTATTCCGAAAACATCCATTTCACCAAAACAAAATGTTTCGATATCTAATATTGTATTCTTTTCCATTCCAAGAAAGTCTACAAGCCTTTTATCTATGCCAAAAATATTCGTGTAATGTCTAAGATGTGACACACAAACAATATATTCAGGATCATGGGAACATTCAATCTCATCAAACACTTCCCAAGGATTAATGTTATTTTTCATAACGCAAAAGTATATATATTTATTTCACAAAAATATTTTGCAAATGTAAATAATGTTATTTTTTGTTTCTCTGGATATACCCCCATATAAACTTGCTAGAATATCCGCATTCTTTCATGGCTTTACGAAAATCAGATTCCGTATTTCTGATATACAACTGCCGGATCGCCCAGTAAACATTATATCCTTTAAGTTCCGCATATTGGAAAAATTGCGTAGGTGTCATTTGTTCAAACTTTAAATCTCCTACCAATTCTTGCAGTTCCGCCATTCTTATTTCCTTTTCGGTTGGATATACATATCCGCAGAAAGGGCATTCCGAAGCTGTTATGGCAATATATTTACCACACTGTTTACACTCTTTCACTCCTTGTATCCCTTCGCATTTCCCCTTATTATGCCATAAAGCCCATTTACGTTCTTTCTCAAACTTACCAAGCCGTGATATGTTACCACCGAAGTCAAGAAGAAATGCTTCCGTTTTACCAGGATGAAGCCGGATTGCTCTACCTGTTGCTTGAATATAGAACTGAACGGATTGAGTAGCACGGTTTAATATACAGACTTCTATACTTGTTTCATCGTATCCTGTAGACAATATGCCACTATTGCATATAACGGTGAATTTACCGTCATGGAAATCCTTAATAAGCTGCTCCCTGTTTCCTGTAAAATGCTTATATTTCTCATATAATGCTAACTCATCTGGCTTGTTCTTATCTATGCCTGATATGAGAAATTTTGCAGGAATACCAGCTTCATTAAACTCGGCACACATTCTTATCGCATTTGCCTGTGTGGCATCAAAACATATAGCTTTTTTCATGGGGCAAATGCGCATATAGTTTTCAATTACCCCCTTGTACTGTACAGACTTATTGAACACCGCCCCCATCTGCCTGCTATCGAAGTCACCTGTGCGATAATCGGTATTAACCTTAGACAAGTCGGGCGCATCAACTGTAAACGTTCTCAGCTTGGTTATGTTTCCCCGGTCCATCATATCCTGTATCTGGGCGGTTTCTATAATTTCTTCATAGTTCATGCCAAGCTGCCTTTGGTTCCCACTTCTCATCGGGGTTCCTGTAAGACCTACTACATACTTATCATCAAGCAAACCAGACTCAAAGAGATAATCCGCGTCAGACGAATGCGCTTCGTCTATTAGGCAGAGAGATACACTCTTAACCCATTCAACCCATTCGGGCTTTTCGAGCCTTCTACGGAGAGTTTGAGCCATTGCGGACACTACTAGACCTTTAGGTATGTTCCTGTGCTTAGGGGAGATGTATTCAGCCTGTATGCCAACTCTTTCCAACGTTCCCCCTGTCTGTGTCATAAGTTCAGATCTGTGGGATACGATAAGCACCTTATTCCCCTTTTCTACAGCACCTTTAGCCATAAAACTCATTATGACTGTTTTGCCGTAACTTACACAGGCAGAGAATATGACGTGCTTATGATTAGTCAGGGCATTTCTCAGACGGGTTATCCCCACCTCCTGGTAATCCCTTAGCCTTATTTCGTTTGTACTCATTTTCTTGTATTATTCTTTCAAGTTCGTTTTTCAATGCAATCACAAAAGCCATGCACTCTTCTCCTTCAAACTGCTTGACAAACTGCCTGGCGGCATCTTCGTAATCAGGAATACATTCCTTTTTGAAGTATTCCTCATTGTCTTGAAGAACCATCCAATCCTCGAAGTGGTGGCTTGGTTTTTTCTTGAATATATGCAGCAAAATGGCAGTGTCACTATTTAGTTTGATTAACTTCCTGTCGTAGTTTTCAAATTCGTCAACGTAATCCGTATTCATCCTCGTAAAACAATTTAAAATTTCTCCATCTATGCCCGTTTTTCCCCTTACAGAAAGAACTACATGAGCGTTGTGGCATACCTAATTTCCTCTCACAGTCACAACAGGCTTCAAAGCATAGGAATCTGTTCGTGCCATCCTCTATCGCAATAACAGCCCTTGTATTGTTCCTATGACCGAGATAAGAACCGTTTTCCTTTCGTTTATTTATGAGTTCTTTCATAAGAACTCTTTTCTTTTCACGTTCCTCATCCGATACTTTCCTTCCTTTCTTGAATCCATAATTATGACCTTTGACAAATCTTCCTTTTCCGTCACGGTAAGATATTGGATAATCTATCCATAATTCGCTAATTGCTGGCATTGAAATCTAACTTTAGTTTTACAATTTCGTCACTCATGGTATGTACTCTTTTCAGCCATGCCATTTTCCATGCTTCTTTTCCTATGCCATATATACGATATATATCATCTCCTGCATCATCAAATTTGATAGGAGTGCAGCTTATTGACTTACATTTTGTTCCGTCCATAAGTTCAACGTCACCTACACCCCCATTGAGCATGATAAAGTCGATATTGTTTTCTATGGCAAGATAGGGGATAATTATTTCATCCCCACGATTAGGCTTGTTGTGCTTGATTAATGTAGTCATAACAATTTAGACAATAAATCTTCAAACTTATCCTCATACCACAACGGTTGTGTTTCTTTAGGATTATTCGGGCTTACTTGGTTTTCCCCATAAGAAAGACCTTTTTCCGTGATTGATTTGAATCGTTTTTTCTTACCGTGTGAAGAATTTCTGCTCAATTCGCATAGGTATCCTTTTTCGATAGCAGCCTTGTTAAATGCCTGTGCGGAAATTTTAATTCCTTTTTCAGATAGCAACTCAGAGGCAGACTTTAGTATCCCTTTTGATGATGTATAATCAGGAAGAGATATATTTAATGGGTCAAGTATTTGTTTTGCGATAATCAACTTTGAATTATCATTTAAGTTCAAAAACTTTGCCGCCCATGTAGCTGCATTCATTTTATCCGATATGGTTGGTTGATTGTCAATTGACTTATCCTCTATAACCTTATTAACGGTATGATGGAATACTTGTCGGTAAATCTCAAATACCGATCTTGCTTTTCTTGCAATAAAAAATTCAAGACATGGAACAGTAATATAATAATCAATTCTTCTTGAATATCCAACGCCATTTTTGCATTCAACCTTTTGAGTTATTGCCTGATAATCAACGTTTTCAATAAACTTTTCTTTAAGTTCATTTACTGCTTTATGTTTGTATTGATAAACAAGCATCCATACATCATCAAAATTTACCGGAAATTCGTTATCAGATTGTGATAGCTTTAATATTTCATTGAAATACGCCTTAATTTCGCTTTCACTACTTTCTTTAGATAATGTTATATTTGTTGACATATTATTAACTTTTTGTGGTAACTCCGCAATTACCCGTTACGTATTTGAAACACCAACAAAGTCATTTACTTTGCTTATTGGGTATTTTTTTGCATCACGTTCGTTGAGTGAAAGATAAGCTAGAGCCATTTGTAACTTATCCTCCATCCTGTCTATATCATCTTTATAATCGCATCTGTCAAGTTCCCAATACAAAAGTCTTGACGGATCGTTAACTGGGCGTAAATCAAACGGATCGTCATCCGACTTACCGTCATATACGATATAATACATTTTATCTACATCGGGATGGGAAAGGAAATGCGACATTAGCTGCCAATAGTATTCCTCTATCGCCTGTTCCTTTGTTGCTTCTCTCAAATATTCAATCTTACTTTCAGAAGTAAAGCATTTCACTTCGGCTATATAAGATAATTTACCATTGACATCAAATCCATATCCATCGGGAGAATCGCCATATCCATCATAGATATTATCGACAAAAACAATTTCGTCAAAATCATCCGCACAAGACATTAGTCTTGAGAACGTGTTATGGTTAAAACACTCTATAGCGTCTTTTTCATGATCCTTTCCCCACTCCATATCAGAAGTGGATATATGTCGGCATGGTTTGTTTAACCTTCTCTCCCTTGCAACCTGATAAAGATAAGAGATAGCTGTATCTCCGAAAGGAACATCAACTGTCTTTCTTTTTACACCCTGTTTTTTTGCAATCTCTAGTTCGGAAGGTGTCATTTCCCTTCTTCCGGAAATCATAAGTTTTCCAATGGCGGAAGAGGTGATTTTACCACACCTCTTCATAAGCCATAATTTTTCTTTTTCTTCCGCTTCCATCATTTCTTAGTCGCTTCGTTAAACAATTTCATAGCGTCCTCGTCCACATCATAGCTTGCTGTGATGTATCCAATGTCGCATTTCCCACTTTTCAACGCTTCCAATGCAGCCTTGAATTTATCAGAGTTTACTGTCATCTTCTCTTTCTGTGGTGGTGGCGGAACATCACGCCCTATACGCAATCCGTAAACCTTTCCTCCATCGCTTGGGTCACGTGTCAGTTCCTTGCATAATATAACACGGAAATCACGGATGGTTTCAGGATAATCAGTTTGAGCCAGCTTAGTAAGACGTTTGCGGTTCGTACTGTTCAACAGCATAGGTTTAGGAACAAGGTTTGTTTCTTTAAAGTAAGCAATCCATGATGGTTTCTTGCTACCTTGTACCTTTGCATTCTCATCCCATACGATATGGGATATTGTAGCGATGATAGACTGACCGTTAGGAAGTATTTCTACTCCTACATAATCAGATTGACTTCCAGTTCTCCAATGATGGAGAACCTGGTTTTGTTGTTCGTTTGACATACTTTCTTAAATTTAAATAGGTAAAACTACAGTTGAATTTCCCGTTTTGTCTACAATGACGCCCTTTCCGCCTATAACAGCTTCCGTCTTGTGACCACTTGGGTATTCCGATAAGCAGGAATCATTTTCCGCTTCATACGGATATACATCCATGATGGCGGTTTCGGCTATGGATGAAATCACATAGTCTGCCATTGTGCCTTTCATTCCTTCGTCAAGTTTCTTTACAGCATCTCTCAAATCGGCTGCCTGAACAAGCATATAGCATGATGTCTTTTTCTCCGCTCCGCTCTTTTCATCCAGCATGATGTAATACAGCTTGCATTTAAACCAGCGGTCGGCTGCATCTTCCTCAGAGGGGAACAGTTCGCTGTAATTGGAGCGTTTAATGTCCGAAACAGTGAACTCTCCACTGATAAACGGTGTCATTTCAGATATAATACGTGCTTCCGCCTCAGTGAAGCTAAGCGCATCAACCAGGTATTGCTCACTTACTTTCTTATTCATCCCATTTTCTGCTACTTTTTCGTAGCGAATTTTACACTCAAAAAATGTTTTCATACAAATATTTATTTAAAATTCCATTGTTTCATGTAGTCAATGTTTTCAGGAAATCCTTCTACCGGCATAGGGCTGAGGAATATTTTATCACTTTTTAAATTTGATCCTCCCCATTCGGTCGGTGGGCACTTTTCATATTCTTCTTTAGAAACTTCACTTACATTAAAATGGGGTTGGAAGCCATATCCCATTACGCTTACCCCTAAGTAAGTACCAAAATTCTTTAAAGCCCATTGAAATGCAATATCCTTATATTGGTAATGTTTAGAAAACACAGCCACATATATCTTATGTGTAAAATTCCCTGTTTCAGTTAAATCAGGATTACATCTGATACAGAAATATTTAATACGTGAAAGTGTTTCTTCAACAAACTTTTCATACTTTTCACAATCTTCTTTCGTTAAGAACTCTTTCCCATCATTTGCAATGTAAACAGTCTTAGTAATTTTTTTTATTTCCATATTTTATTCATTACATAATTTCATAAAACACATCCATATCGTCTTACTTTGTCTACCAGTTGTATGTCCAAATAGAGGTTTGAAAGGAATAACAGACAAAACATCTGATGCTTTTATCTCGCTTTCATTCCATTTGAAGATAAGTGTACCATTAGGTTTTAATACCCTCATGCACTCCTTGAAACCTTCATGAATAATACTTTTCCAATCATCAGGCAACTTACCATATTTCTTTGCCATCCATGAATTTTCTCCAAGTGTTTTCAGGTGTGGTGGATCAAATACAACTTGATAGAAAGAATTATCTTCAAATGGTAAATTAGTAAAATCTGCGATAATATCAGGTTTTACCTCTATAGTCCTTATCTTATCCCTATCTTTGGCCGTAAGTGTTTCTGAACGTTTGTCAACAAATAACACATTAGGATTTTGTTTATCAAACCAAAACATACGACTACCACAACAAGCATCCAATATTAATTTATCGTTTTTTCATTTTTCATTAATAATTATTTACTTACTGTTATTGATGTGTGAATCACATGTATGAGGGGCGTGACAGAATCGAACTGTCCTCCTCTACAATGCCGCGCGTCACATTAGTCACACCAGCCAAACGCCCCATTTTCGCCCGCCCTATCTTCATAAATAGAGCAGGCAGGTTAACAAAGTTATTTCTGTATCTTAATCAAGTCTGGAATAGCACCGTAAATTGGTGTGCGACCATCCCATTTATCAATAAACTGTTTGTATAGGATTTCTTTGGTTAACCCTCTCGAAGTGATTAAAGCCTGCTCTGTTTTTAATTGCTCCAATTCATTGCGTTTCTTCTGTTCAGCAATCTGTTGGTCTAATACTGATATATTGGTGTTTACCTCATTACGACTGTCAATCTTCTCACGAACAGCTTTTGAAAATTCAAGTTGAGCAGAAAAAGTCAGCAATTGAAGCCCTCTTTTCTCAAATTCTTTATCTACAATCTGCTCCAGCCTTTTTTCAAAAAGGAGAGAACCTCCGTCAGCCATCAAACTATCTGTCTTGTGCTTGCGACTTTCTTCTTTGATTAAGTCGTAAATACGTGGTTCAAGTATATTATCTTCAAGGCTTTGCATAAAACCATCTTTACCAGAGTCTGTATCGGCTTTATCTATATGCTTATTATCAAATACAACATCTACTGCCCTATTCTTGATAATCTTGTAAGAATAAGTTGGGCGTGCGTTAAACTCTGTATTATCAGCAGCCTTCAATGTGACAGGCTTGGCAAATTCCCCTCTTTGGTCAAATAATGGAACTTGAAACAATTCCGTACCCCATTCCCAAGTAGAAACCTTTCCGGAAACCACTTTAAAATCTTCCTTGCCTTGTTTCCCGTAGTTCTCCATTAGTACACCAGCATAATTCGGAGCCACTCTTTCACATGAAACAAATACCACTAAGACCATACAGGTCAACATCAGATTAATCAATCTTTTCATTTTTCAAATTTTTAATCAGTTTGTAGATAAAGTAAATAATTGTGGATGCGATTATAAACACGCCCATCCAAGCGTGCAAATGGTTAAAAACTCTGTTCCCAATTGCCACTCCAACTATCAGAAATACTATTAGGTAAATGTACTTTTTCATAATCAATTAAAATTGTAATTATCTTCATAGTCCGGTTCTTCATCCGGCAGGTAATTACCGAAGTCCATAGGAATAAACCAGTCTGAAATATAGTCTTGCATAATCATTCCTCCTTTATATTTTTTATACCATCTTCAAGCATTTCAGATAAACAAGTTCCTCCATTGTAAAACTGCATTATATAACTGTAAGTTCCGTCATTGTTTGGAGTAAGGATTGATATATCCTCTGTGTCTTCTTCTTCATTATCTTCAATGATTTCCCAAAGAGTGCCATCAACTTCAATCACAATAGATGGATATGGATCTGTTAATAACGCTTCCCTATAGGATTTATAGCATTCGTCTAAACCTATTCCAATAGACTTACATTTTTTCTCGCACCATTCTTCAATGGTATAATTTCCTAAATCAACTTTTCTTATCTTACCGATATGTCTTTCTATTTCGCTCATACATCCTCCTTTCCCTTGTCCTGTTTAAAATATTCATAATTAATTTCTCCATTTATAATCATATCCATAATTTCATCATCAGAAGAGGAAGCTATTTTCATCATAAACTGATCTCTTTTCACCTTTTCTATATCTTCATTCTCATCAGATTTTTTAACCTTCTTAGCTTTACGAGCCATGTATGATTTTGCATTTTTAGCTATGTTTAAGGCGTATTCTGAATCGTATAAAGACATCATGGACTGAATATATATTCCGTTGATCCTGTCAAATATTTCCTGTTGTGGAAGACAAAGGAAACTTGCTGCATTTTCTCCCATGTATACCTTTATCTGCCACATGGTTTTTATATTTATTATGTGAATATATCCATCTTTAATTATATCTTTGAGAATATAAAAGTCACCTACAATATATCCTTCGTCTATTTCTTTCTTTTTCATAACTTTATAATTTGTATTTTTCCAAAACAAGAATCATTTTATGATCTTCAATGGCTGATTTTATGGTATCATCAATCATTTTGTTGTGCGTTTCCGAATCTATATCCAAATCGGAAATTTTATACCCATTATCTAGCTTGTTTTGAATACTGAAATAATAATTTCTTATTGTAAGAACGTTTTTATGTATTTCCTCTCGTGTCATTTTCGCGGCAAAAATTTATTTTTAACAAATGATAAAAGCATAATGGTTATCTCGTCAGCATATTTGGCAAAATCGTCCTGATATTCCTCATCCACATTGTTATCCATCCACATAATTTGATTCTTTGCCATAGTACCTACCTTTTCAAGTGTTTCAAACATTTGAAGGCTAGACCCTGGAAGTACCTTCTTTAGCATTTCATTAAGCTCAATAGAGGATGAATGTATAATATCAGCACAGAAAGCAATAGCATTAATATACATCATCCAATCAGTTTTTTCATCATCTGACATCTTTTTGTATAATTTCCATACCTCTCACATACTTACCGTCAGGATAAGCCTTTATATATGCTTCCTGGAACTCCTTTATCTTGGCTGTTACGCGAGAACATTCAACCATACGACCTTTCTTGATAAGATCGTTCTGCTGCTTGCGTAATTTCTTCATTTCCTCTTCTCTCTCACACTCCTGTATTAACAAATGTCTTTCCATTATCCTCAATGATTTTTATTAGTTCTTTGAATTGATCTGCAATAATCTCTAGTTTACCCTGTATCTTCTGATTAACATTCCCATCCTTATAAGCACTCTGAAACCCTTCATAGCGTGAATCAATGCTAGAATAGCAGAATGAATCAGATGTAATGTTAACCATCGTATTATCACCGTCTATAAACGGTTCTGGTATATCCACTTTTATCATCATAGAAGACCAAAATAATTATCAAGTTTTTTAATAGTATCATCTTCATCGTTCAGAACATACTCAATTACTTCACGTCCTGAAAGTGCTATTCTCAACTTCTTGACACTTTGTGGATTGGCATGTCCGTTAGAGTAATTGTTATATTTAACAATCTCCCATCCTTTAATTGAAGACAACATCCTCCGTTTGCCACACAAATTTATGGCTTTTGGAACAAAATCTTTTTCTTTCTTGTCCATAATCAATCGTTTTTAAACTTTTTAAACATCTCATCTCCCAAGACACTACTAATGAACATTGTTAGTTCAACTTCCCACTCGTCTTTTTTATCTTTAACAAATGGATAAGTAAGCTGATGCCATTCATGGTAATCAAACAGCTTCATGCGAAGTGGGAAATAGTCAAACAGCTTCTTGTTTCCGTAAAACACACGAATATGATTACTTTTTAACTCTGTGTAGGACAAACCATAATAATCTAATATCTCATAAAATTTGTCCATTGGCGTAAAATTACACTTCATTTGATATATTCTTTTAGTTGTTTATGCAACGATTTCATATACTCTATTATTGTATCCGCATTAGGGTCTGAAAAGTCAACATCCTTTACGCTTTTCAACTTTAGTACATACACTGAAACAACAATAACTTCTATGATGTTATGTTCTCTATCTTCACGGTATAACACATCTTTAATAATTAAGCGATAATTCCCGCTTTTGTTCATACATTCTTTTGGTTTTCTATATATTTTCTTACCGTTTCCTCGGATATATGACCAACAGATTCTACAAAATAGGATCGTGTCCATAGTGATGGTAATCGGCTACGCAGCCATGGAAACTCCTTTCGTAAGCAAACCGAAGAATAACCCTTCAACTGATTTATTACAAAATGAATGGCGTATGTAGATTTGCTTCGTATAAAAAGGTGAACATGGTCAGGCATGACCTCCATGTTTTCCAGGGTGATTCCCAGTTCGTCTGCTTTCTGCTGCAACAGAATTTTCAATCGTTCATCTACCCCGTTTAACAGTACTTTCCGCCTGTATTTAGGACAGAATACAATGTGATATCCCAAATTGGAAACGCAATGTGCATTTGATGTGTATCTTTTTGCTAAAGTCATTAAAAAAAGTTTTTTTTCACTTGCAAATATAAGAATAATATTATATATTTGCAACACAATTAATAATAAATAACATATGCTGAGAGCCTACAAATATAGAATCTATCCGACAGATGAACAGAAGGTATTGCTTGCCAAGACCTTCGGATGCTGTCGCTTTGTCTATAATTGGGCACTCAAGCTGAAGATTGAAGTATATGAACATGAGAAAAAGTCCGTATCATACAATACTGTTCAGGATATGATGGTTAACGAATTGAAGAAAGACAAACAATGGCTTAACGAAGTAAATTCACAAGCTCTTCTTAATTCCATCCGCAATCTTGACACCGCCTTTAAGAACTTTTTCCGTGATACTCATGCAGTAGGCTTTCCTAAATTAAAAAGCAAAAAGGACAGGCAGAGTTTTCAGTGCCCCCAGCATTGTGTCGTGGATTTCGGCAAAGGAACAATCACCATACCGAAAGTAAAGGATATTCCTGCTGTGTTTCACCGCAAATTCAAGGGAACGGTTAAAACCGTCACCATCAGCATGACACCATCGAGAAAATACTTCGCTTCCGTATTGGTTGACACGGACATTGAAGAACTTCCAACAACATCGATACATGGCGATACGTGTTTGGGTATAGATTTGGGTATCAAATCACTTGCCGTATGTTCTGACGGGAGAACGTTTGACAACCCGAAAAACCTGCGACGAAGCCTTGATCGTTTGAAACTACTTCAAAAGCGGTTGAGTCGCAAACAGAAAGGTTCTGCCAACCGAAACAAGGCACGCATCCGCGTAGCTAGGTTGCATGAACATATTGCCAATTGCCGTAAGGATAACCTTCACAAAATCACCTATGCACTGACGCACGACAGCCAAGTGCGTACCATCTGCATGGAGGATTTGAACGTGAAAGGAATGATGCAAAACCACCACTTAGCACAGGCAGTAGGTGACGCATCTTTCGGGATGTTTCTTACGATGCTTAAATACAAATGCAGTTGGTATGGTGTGAACCTCATTCAGATAAACCGATTTGCCCCAAGTTCAAAGACTTGCGGAAAATGCGGTTATGTGTATAAAGGATTGAAACTTAGCGAGCGCAGTTGGATCTGCCCGGAATGTGGCACACACCATGACCGTGACTTCAATGCAGCTTGCAATATAAAGGAATTTGGCTTAAAAGCCCTACCCACGGAGCGTGGGAAAGTTAAGCCTGTGGACTGTCCTAAAAAGCAATGGCAGGAAGAAGCAGGAATAAAATCATGCCTTTAGGCGTGAGTAGCTCACTGCTAGATGTATTAATGACGGGAAAGTCACAAATTTTTATTAAAGATTTATACTTTCCTAGCATCATTGGCATTATTGACGTTATGTCGTTTTCTACAAAATCAAAAAACATATTCTCATCATCTCCGCAATCTACTGTTTCAAGAAACATACGAATAACATCCCACTCTGATTTCACGTGAAAGGTATTATCAGATTTATTTATGAAAAGACCATCACGTATACCCTCCAACGCTTTTTCAGAGGCGGTGTATCCTAATTGTTCAAGCCTTATTCTTATCTCGTTTGAATCTTTTCTAATCAATACCTTCATGGGGAATATTCCGTTTAATTACTATTGTCGATTTCTTCGGGATGTCAACATGTTCACCGTTTTTATTGTTAACTAATATATATCTTTCCCCGGTATCACAAAACATGGAATCATCTTTTACGAAAAGTATTTTCTTTCCGTCATACCTAACAATAAAGCAGTTTTTGAAAATTTCTAGTATAATCATGATCTTTGTTTTAATGGTTAATAAAATCGGGGGAACGCTTTCCCCCTAAATTTTCGTTATAGATGTGCCAGCTTCTACACTTAAACACAATGCAAATATATAATATGTTTTTATAATACAATATACTTTTCTATATACATAATATTAATTAACTTTGTGAAACAATTAAATACTCATTATCATGGCAAAGAAAGTTGTTAAAGTAAATGTAAAATCTCCCAAGGTAACATCAAACAAGAAAGCTGCTCCCATAAAAATCAAGATAGGTATGAAGGATACAGGAGGAACACAAGCCAAGGGGAGAAAATAGATTACTTATTACAGCATCTATATCCATAACTAATAGTTTGATGTGTATGTACTTTTCTGTCACCATATCTTTGGTGCAAGTATAACGCAATAAAGAATCCAACAGTAACAAAACCAATGGATGTATAATATATTGCATTAACCAAATGTGCATCCTCAAACACCACATTGTTAAATACAATATCCAATATTGCATATATGAACATCTCAATAACAAATACTCTATGATATATACAAAATAAAAATACTTTTGACAACACATAGAACAAAATTGCATTGAACAGTTTTGCATTAAAGAATATAGTAAGATATTTATCTGAAAATGGAGTTGCATATTGAATATACTCCAACGTGTTTCCATCATAATATTCAATAATATCTCCTGTGTCAACAGAATGAATAACCTCACATTGATGTACAAGTAATGCAAGGCAGAATAATATAGGATAACACCTTACTACCCAAATAAGAAATATCCTATAGAAATTGTTTAAACTTTCTTCTAATCTTTTGTCTTTCATTTTACCCTCCTAGCCAAATCTCTAATAATTTCTTCTCTCGTCCTGCCATTAAGCAGGTCATGGTCAAGCATGGCACATCCTACTTTCATGCATCCATCTGAAATATATTGCTGCACACGCTCATTTACCAAATAATCTACACCAAGCATATCCAATTTGGACAGTCCTTTCACATCATTTCTTCTGCTTAACACAAATCCACCTACCGTTCTCCATATACGCCTGTATTGGCTTATTCCGTCCTTTACAGGCATGATTATGTCGTTTTCAAACAATGGTATTCCGTTCATGTCAAACACGCCTGTAAACCATTCTACAACACAACCACTGCTATCTCTTACACGTCCATAAGCATCTATGGATACATCGTCAATAAGAAGTTCATATCGCCCCGTTACTCCATTAAATATACGGAGTAACGGGAAATCAATGTCATTTCTTCCCATTTCCCTTAATCGCTTCAATACATTCCTTTACTCCATCATCAAAACCATGCTTGTATCCCTTAGCGTATTCTCCAATGTTATACACCGCCATTGCAAATACAAACAGGATGATACCTAAAGCCTTATGCCAACCGGGCAGCGATATGGAAAACGGCTTAAATGTAATTGTTAGATCTCCGACCCATAATAGGGCGATAATACATATTATTGTAAATATAATTGTTTTCATAATCATATAAGTTTTAATGCTTCCTGTAATCCTGCTTCCAGTGCTTCCTCGTAGGTATTATAACGGATAATAGGCCTGTCAGACAATCCTATCAAGTCATGTCTCGGAATTGTCAGTATATCATACGTCCAATAGTTTTCATACATATAGGATATTTCGATATGCAGGTTCTTGGTTTCACGTAACCACTTCTGGGCAACGGATTGAGTGGGACGACTATAACACAATTTTGGCAAATTCTTATTCGTTCGGAACACAGATTGCATTATCCGATTATCGTCTTCTTTAATAATATCTTTGCAATACTCATTAAATCCTTTCTCTTTCAGCAACTTTGCTGTTTCCAATGTTACAAGTTCTTCGGTCATAACTATTTCTTTTTTAATTCATTCAACACTTTCTTTACTAATTCATAACGTGGTAATTGCCAATCCTTCGCAATATCATCTATTTTATCGTCATAATGATTGTCGTAAACATACTGATTTAAGTTGTCAACAAACCCATCACCGTCAAGTCCTTCGTCACAATCATCATACATATCAAGTTCATAGGCTAACTCGGAACATTCACAGTGGGATACCCAGTCATAAACACGACCGTCATAAACATTGGTCTGTCTGTTGTATTTTTCTCCAACGGAAATTACTCCACCGCAAAAATTGCACCTGTGCTCTTTACGAGCGACAGGAGTTTTATCTCTTAACACTTTCATAGTTATTCTCCTTTCTTCTTTTCACATTCTTCACAATGCAGCTTGTAAGCATGGGCAAACATCCCTAACGTAACAGAATCAAAGCTAAAATCTGCCTGTTTATCTTCTATGACAACTGAAACACATAATTGACCATCGCAAAAGTCAATGTATGCCTCACCACCTCCATCCCCTCTAATAGAAAAGGTTTGTGTCTGTACACTATCCATGATTCTCCTCCTTTAGTCTTTTAATTAGGGCATCAGCGCAATTAAGCGAATATTTAGCGACTACCTCAGAATTAGCACCATTATCGTTTGCTATAACAACTTTAATAATGTCTTTTGCCAATTCGTACCTACGTTGTTCCCAATCAATGTTTTCACTAAAGAAATTAAGTTCTGACACCTTGATATACATGTTACCCACCAATGCAGTACCATCATCATATAAATCCTTAATCTCTACAATTTCCCCTGTTGATTTTACTCTTGCTTTCATATTTAATATTCTGATTTAATAATAGTACCAAATGAACGATACCTACGCCAAACAATATTTCCACGTTGAATACTAGTAAGCCAATCACAAGCCTTAAATACTTGTCCTACATTGTATAGGAATGGTCTTTTTTGAATTTTTCTTTTTATTCTTGCTTTCATATTTAATCGAAATACATTACTTTCTTACCTATACATACCTTGAACCTTGAAAGAGATTCACTATATTGTGTAATATTATTGGGATTATATTTGTTAACAAAACATCCAGTACGTTTATGGTATCTGACACAAGCATTTTCAGGAGATTTAGCCAATATTTCTTTCTCATCGCTAAAACTAAAAAATAAACTATCTCTATATGATACCTTATACCACTTAACTTGGTTTCTTATCTTTTTAAAATACTTTGCTTTCATTGTTCCTCCTTTGTTTTAAAATATTCAATCAGTTCGTCTACGGTGGCTTTACGGAAATTTCCTAAAATAATTGTTGAATTTTGATATTCTATACCCCAAAAGAAGAAGCTACCTTTAGGTTCTACGAAATAATGGTCATTACCAATAGCATCATCAAAAGAAACACTAAGTGAAGATTCTGCTATAAACCATTGAAACTTATTTGTATCATCCCTCAATGCTGCTAAAGCAAGGAAAAGCTCTTCATTGGTTCCACAATCAATTCTACCAGCACAATTCCAAGTTATATGCGGATCTTTTGAATCAAACATCTCATTCGTAATGTAGGTATATTTATTTAAACCTGTTGCTAAATATAACTCTTCATTATCATCTATAACTCTTGATGATTTGTAACCAAGCTCTATTAACTTCTTCCGAAGTTCCTGTGTGTTTTTTCTGATAAAACACGGTGTTGTAAATCCCATAATTATTCGTTTTTAATAATCCTGATTTCTTCAATTTCTTTTTAAAATTCTTTTCATTTAAGGCTTGTTCATAGTAGCAATTAGGTTCTATGACCGTTTCAGTACTAGTTATAGGAAGCCCATTCAGACCAATAGAACAATTATGTATAATAGAAGCTCTCTTTATCTCACCTGTCTTAACGTTAAAAGAGAATAATATATGCCCTGGATTCCTCTTAACTTTTTTAATCAATTTATATTCTGTTTGTTGTTTTTGTAGATACTCTATCTGTTCTTTAGAAAGATCATCTTTTGTTACAATAGGTACTATATCCATTTACTTTTCCTCCATTCCAACTTTAACATATCCGTTTTCAATGCACCAACAAAACATTTCATAGGCTGCATCCAATAGATTTCCTGACGATTTTAAAACAAATATATCATATGGATCTATTTCATAACTTACACACCAAAATCTATCGAAAGTAGGTTCGATGTCCATCGTATACTGTTTACTGAAGTCATACAGGCATACAGGCAGCTTATCGAGAATATCCTGCAAGGTGTAAGTTCCATGATAATAGTCGTAATTCGTATCAGCATCCATAGAGGTTACAACCATGTTGTCTGAATCTGATTCATTCCACTCGAAACACATGCTTGCATCGCTTGTATCTAGCCCAAGCTCCTTCAAGTGCTTCATCTGCTCGATTGATAATACCTGTTTCATTTCTTTTCCTCCTCTGTTTTGATCTCTGTTACTTTGCCACGACTGATAAAACACTGACCTGTCCCCAAATCTAACATGGAACAATAGGTCTCATCTAAAATATTACAGCATTCCCGGGACAAGGAACATTCATTACAAAATCCTTCTGATGGTTCATACAACACACCATCTATTATTATTCCGCTATTTACTTTCATAATTAATCTCCTTTCTCTTTAATTCGTTCCAGCACATCCCTGTTGGCTTCGAGTATCTCGTCAAAAGACGGAATAGGCATCCACATGTCACACTCGTAGTCGTTCCAATCCTCAAATTCAAATCCTCCGTCTGTCGCAACGTATGGCGATCTCCCGGATGAAACAACGATATAGCCACTAACAATCGCTCCATTTGATACCATTCTGCAAAGGACAAGCTTGTTTGGTTCCGGCAACCGTTCCTTAACACTTATCCAAGGAGATTGCTTGGATTGCCATTCGGCACCTTGAACGAAATTAATCTCTCCAAACTTTGCCAAATCTTTACCAAACAAAGTTCTATCAACTGTCCTATGATTAAATAGGATATTTTCCTTCGCTGCTTCTTCTACTGTCTGTTTCATATCAAAATACTATTTTAAAATCTTTACCTTTCAATGTAGGAAGCCTGTCGGTGACAAACTTCTCCAGTTCCTGTTCGTCTATCGGGAATAACGGGCAGTATTGGTATCTGAATGTACGTACAAATCGCCCGTCAAGCATTACATCAAAAACCAGTGTTTTCATAAATTTACTTGCATTCTCTTTTCAATTAATATACTTTTTCTTTTATCTACCAACCGCAAATACTTGCAATTGATAGAACCTTTATTCACTTTTGTACCGTCCAATTTCCTAATATCAAAGGAACCACTACTTCTTCTTCCAAAGATGTAATACAACTCTTTTTTGTATTCAACCAAGTCAAACAACCTAAAACCTTTTACCAAGAATGGTGCTTGATTGAGTTTCTTTCTGCCACCTTTCAAGAAATTAGCTTTGTGTATTTGCCTGTTTTGGCAACGCACCTTCTTCTGATAGAAATAATACCCAAGAGGTTTGGCAGTAGGATTACCACTGATACACCTTGCATCCACATAATGCTCTTTAGGAAGATTATTAGTGATACGGGTATTCTTCGTGATATAGCCAAAAGTCATACTTACATTAGGATAGATATTCTTTAGTCTATCATAGAAACTCCATCGCATAATCCCCATAAAGACGGAATCTCTAAATGACTTTCCACGCTTTACATTTAATTCAAACTCACCTCTATGATATGCCTTATGGCAAGTTTCGCAAAGGGTAATCAAGTTGTTTGGGCTATCACCTCCAGTCTTTCTGCTCTCTATGTGATGCACATTCAATACTTTATCCTTACTCTTACCCTTACAATGTTGGCAAGTATGATTATCTCTAAACAATACGTATTCACGCACATTGAAGAAATCAAGCTGTTCTCCTTGCTGGTATTCAACGCCAGATATACTTGGATTATTAATCTTCTGTATATCAAAGGAAGCCGTTTCAACTACGATATTAGTTATCGGTAGGAACTTATGTATCTTCTCAACAACAGTCAAATGAGTTTGGATTTTGTTTTCAACAGATGGTGCTAGCCAACCCTTACGCTTGGAAGATACCCTATTATTGAAACGAGCCTTGCGATAACGAAGCCTACTCCTACGAGTTCTTCTTTGTTCCCTACGAGTAGATAACTTATCCACAATATCGTTTCTCAATTCCACATCTGCTGCATACATTTCCTTCTCACTTGTTGTTGCTGAAATGCCGATATGCTTGCTACCAGCATCTACACCCAAACTTACGGGCTGTGTATAATCTGTTGTGTCATAATCCAATTGAATTGTGAACGGAATACGGCACACAACATGGGCTAGACTGTTTTTTAACAGCCTTCTCACCTTACCAAACCTTTCGGTTGGCATAAGTGCTTGTCCTTGTTTGTTAATTACGTAAACCATTTACTATAAGTCGGATTTCTCCGTTAAATGCTCATCGACAATGTTATGGAGAGGTTTACCGTCAGTAACACTATTCCTACCCCACAGAATTGTTTAATCACTGACCTTAGAGCAAGGGGCTTGAGCAAATACCCCTTGGTAACTATATATTCTTTCCTAACGCTAGTCTAATCAACCTGGGCTTTTCAAGCCCTCAGACCAAAGACTTGTGAGTAGTTGATAATTTATTAACTTTTGTCCATAAACTAAATTCGGTATATAGATATTTCCATATATCCCTGTAACGATATTTGTCGTTAGGGTATTGGCAACGAACACAATAATCCGTTTTGTATAAGACCTCATATATCACACCCCTGTGTTCAAACAGTTCGCCCATGTCAAGGGTTCCTACTTCCACCTTTCCTATCATCGTAAACAAAAATTACTACTTTACCAATTCTATCGTAGGGCATTGATAAGACCAAACATATAAGCTCATCTTCGACATGGTTCCATCTTTCTTCACCTCGTTAAACAATGGTTCAATATTGTCAGAAAAATCAATCCTATAATCCTTGACATAGGCATATCGTTTTGATTCATTAGTAGTAATACACACCTTGCTTCCGATAGGATACTTCATATTGGATTCAATGTACTCCTTTTCCAACTGAATTTTCTGACTTTTCAATTCCCTTATTTTTGAATTGATATCATTTTTCTTTGTCTGAAATTCTTCTTTGTTCATAGCTTTTATATTGTTTTTATGAATGAAACATCCCTATTATCATTTTTTCTTTAAATTATAATATAACTGAATAATGCCTTTTAAAGGTATCCCAAGGGGTTCGGTCTACATAAGGAGTGCCATTCCATGTATATTTGGCATAAAACATGGAACTCCATTTAACAAACTTAAACTCCCATATAAACGAGATGATATTGAACGCCAAAAATACTGAAATCTCGAACATTGTGTAAGCTATACAAGGCAAACACCATATAATCAAATGTATTCTTAAATATTTCATAATTAACATTCAGACAAGACCTGTAACACAATAAGCCATACAATGACAATCATCAATCGTCCAACATATTTCCACATATAGCTTTCATTAACATAGCAAAAACAATTCCAAAAAGCATAAATTCACTCCTTTATAATATTATTGTCCACCCACCTCATTGCACCCTTTAACGCATCAGTTGTAGACCTGTAAAACATATCAACAAAAAGATCCATCCGTTCACCTTTTGGACCTCTCTTTATTATTCGGTACATGAAGTCTTTTTCTCCTGTGACCTCTATTGTACATTTCTTATAATATGCCACGTACTTCTTTCTCATACGGCAAAGATATAGTTTATTTGTTTTCCAACAACTTTTTATTAACTTTTATTAAGCGTTTTTCCCAGTCGTTCAGATTGTCACCCGTCTTAATCTTCTCCATAACCGAAGCTATATCAAAAGATTTGCATTTTTCATACAGATCACTCATTGTCGTTCCTTGTATGATAACTCCGTTCTTTTCCCCGGAAAAATATCCGTCAACACTCTCTATCACATCCCATTTCCGCCCTTCCAGGATGGACTGTTTATTGTTCGTTCCCATTATATTTAGCTATTATATTATTCATTTCCTTGTTTTTGGCTTCGGTGAGCCCTAATTCGGATATGTTTTGAAGCGCAATCGCACATTGTTGGCTGATGTACGAGATTTCATTGGCATCAATATCACGGTTATCGTATATAAACGCTTTCCCTAGCTTGACGGCAAGACCTTGACACACATCCCCGGCAACTTTTTCGGCCGCTATAATGTTAAAACAAATAATTTGCTTAATACTTATTTGCTTGATCGTTCCCATATTGTTTCGTTTTAAGTTAGTAATTTGCTCCGCCCGTGGAACTTGCACCACTTGCAAGGCGTTGAACCTTTGGCGGATAATTCGGCTTAAAAACCGTTGTTTCCAGTCATTTCCTTCATACAGCCTACTACGAGCCACACGATAGCCATCAAAAAAAAACATAATTCGTCCCTCACTTTAATTAAATGATACTTACAAGTTTTTCAAATGAATACACCCCACGAAGTTTGCCTGATTCTTCTTTATGCCGTAATGTAACACGCCACGGGTAAATTATTTCATTATTTATATTCATTTCTGGATAACTTTCTTTATCCCCTTTGAACTCCATCAGTTTAACGCAATAGTTGTTGAATAGTATTCATGTCTTTTTATTTTTAAGTTAATAAATAGTTCCCAGCGCCGGGATAGTTGGTTATTTAAATACATGATCAATGAATACCGTATTCGTTTGCCATTCTCCTTTTGATTTAAAAGCAAAATATCCGCGTATGGTGCCGTTTCTTTCATTATCGCTCTGTTCGTGGTTCTCCATACCGGGCAATCCTATTTATCTTAATTCTCTGAATGAAACAGTTTCAAAATCGCTCTTAATGACCTCTATCTGTATAGGCTTAACAAATCGGTCTAATTCCTTGCGTATCTCTCTCATTTGTTCAAACGGTACGGTTACAATGTTATCTAATATTATTATATATTTTTGTAAAATTCACAATATAGACCATACAGATCTATAATATCTGAATCGGTTAGTATTCTCCTTAAAACTCTAATTACTTTAATCACTTTCATTATTCGTTCAAATATGATTTAGGAAGCAAAGGGAAAACATTCAAAACTTCTTTAAAACTTATTTTCCCAAATACGGAAAAATAACGTTTATTCCGTATACACTTAATAGTTATGCAGCTCGGTACGTCTTTTCGGTTTAACGTATCGTAGTCGCTTGCGTGCTCTCTTACAAACTTAATCAATTCGGGCGTATCTCTGTACATTTTGATTATTTTTTGTGTCTTAGTGCCGTTATAATACGCTCGTTTAACCTGTTTATCGGGTAGTTTGTGCCCGTCATAGCTTTTCCAGAACTTGATATTTTCCTTGATAAGATCCAATGTATCAATACTTCTGTTAGCTTTAAACGTTCCTATCTTAATACTTTCGTTTTCAAGGATAGGATATAATTCTTTTTCTATATTATATTTTTTCATAATACTAATTCATTATGTTTTTGTTTTTATGGGTGATATATCGGTATTGTTTTAGATCTTTTAATATAGGGCTTTATTTTACCCTCTATTGGCGTTTTGAATGAAGTATTGCACACTATCAAGGATATATTTAGCATGTTCCCGGGCCGCTTGCTGTTTTTCCTGTTTTGTGGGTGTTATTCCGTCATACTTGTATAACAGTTTGGAGGCTTCTCTGATTATAGTTTTCATTGTGCTACAATTGGCAAGGTATTCTACTTGTGGTTGTACATCATTGTTTATTTTTTTGATTACACAGTTTTGCAACCATGATGTAATATTGTATATCTCACTTGTATTACGTATATACATTGCAAGCAAATTAGGTACGTCGTTTCTTCTTTCCATAATGTTACGTTTTTAATTGTTATTGTTTTGTTTCTGTTTTTCTACATAGTCGGTTACTCGTATGGATAGGTACAAGCAACCTAATAATATTAATGTTTCGATCATAGTTATTTACTTTTGATTTCTCCAAACTCTATAATCATTATCACTTTCAAAACACATATAACCGCCAAAAACTTTGGCAACATGTGTGGGCGTAAAAGGGCATTCTTTAATTGCCCGATATCTTGTTTCTACTTGTGCAAAAAATGTTCTCATTGTTATTTCAGTTTAAAAGTTATGTTTTCTGGTAAGTTTGGTTTTGTCAACTGTTTTAACAAATTCATCAAATTGTTCTTGCGTTATCTTTGTTTCGTGGTCTCTCCAATTAAAAACAAGCTCGTTACTATGATCGTAATATATCACATTACTAACTGATAACCCGGCATCAAGAACGGCCAACATAACCCGCTTTTCATTTTTCGGCCTTTTTGTTGTTTCTTTTTGCAATCGTTAATTATTTCATTGCGTTTCTTCTCGTATTCTTCACGTTTTTTCTGGTCTTTCCGTGCCTGTATGGCTTCACTAGGTATAATACCCGTCTTTGATTCTGTTTTCAATTAGTGTACGTTCTTCGTACCGTCAATTTTTAATGGTAAAAACCGTTCATTTTCGGGGTTTATACGGGTTTTCCCATGTTTGCCCGGTTAACTCTTCCAGCTTTTTTAAAGCCTCGTTAGATTCTCTTTTCCAGCGTTCAACGATACCGAGCATATAAAGGAGGTATTTAAAGTATTGTTTATCTTCTGCCTGATGAAGCAAATTATATTCCGTTTCCGTGATACGCAAATAGTTAATTGCAGTTTCTTTGCTGCTGTTCGTAATATGGTAAAAACCGTTTTCAACTGGGTACATTGGCGCGCCGTAATGATTAGACAAATGAAGATCAACGAACATTTTAAACTGTGGGAAACGCTTTAGTATTTCTTCATGGCAGCAACCACCAGCACACCAAACGAAACACCCGTTTTTGCGTTGTTCGTAAATATCCGCCGTTATACTCCAATCGCATATATTATTTTTGTCAATCATCAGCCAGTAATATTTTAACATTGATTTTAAAGGTTGTCCCGGCTTGAATATATCTTTTTGTATACTGTGTAACAAAGTCTATTTGTAGTAGTCATAATACAAAGTTTTAAAGGGTGAATAATGAAAGTAAGAAGTAACCCGGAGCCATGACAGCCCCGGAAAAATAGTTATTATTAGAATTTAGAAAGATATTCCACGCATCCGATAATATAGGCC
>CYGL01000214.1_pt1 | contig 30228 bp, 45 predicted proteins | sample 485531 | NCBI WGS metagenome assembly CYGL01 (sample SAMEA3497897, study PRJEB9818) | human gut metagenome | reverse complement strand
ATTGCATTAGGATTTACTCTGTATCTTGCCACAATTGTCAAACAATGATTACACACAACACAAAGTGTATCATATTAAGACAGAGGAGGAAAACTATGGCAAATCAAGAAAAGCCATTGCATCTATCATGGAAGAAGAGTTAGGATATAAGCAAGGGTATTTGTGGTCTACGGGTGAATATTATATAAAGAATGCACAGCAGCCATCTATGACTAATGCTTTTCATCCATACTATAAATTCACCTATGATGAGGACTTGGATGTATATGTATTTACACTTATTATACCTTATGATGACTGAGCATGAGCAGTGTTAGAGGAATAAAGAAAGTCTTGAAGAGTAGTAAAGGCTTTTGCACTATAGTAGGTAAAAATGGTATATGTGCTTGCATTTCAGAGTGGGATACTATAAAGTATCACAAACATGGAGTGTCTGTTAGTGATTCAGTATATGTACCATATAAACTTATCAAAGGAATAGGTCTATGACCACAAACAAACAGAAAGCTTATGAATCATATTTATAGGACTTAATGATGGACTAAATTATGGCAAGATACAGAGTAAATCCTAATGCAATATGTAGTTCAAAGAACTACAAGCAATCAAAGAAATTACACATGGATATGTTGAAGAGAAACCATAAAGTATTCATGGAAATGATAATAAAGGAAGAAATAGTTATTAAGAAACAGGCATATATCAAAGTATTTGGTAACTTGATAGCTATTACTCCAAGTGAAGTGGCAAGATTTAAAAAGGAGATGACTATAATATGGAAATAATCCTATTTATGATGGCTTTGGTATTCCATGTCATAATCCTCTATATTATATTTGATTACTGTAATAAATCTTAAATAAATATACAGTGACAATTAGAGAGTTATATATCTTTGCCCAATCTCATGCTCTTCTTGACAAGAGTGTAGGATTGGTCATTGATGAATATATAAAGCACATCTCTGTACATAATGATACCTTAGCTCATAGCAGCATTATGAATAATCAAGGCAGCGGACCTATGAGTAAGTCTAACATAGACTATAAGAATAAGGTAGAATTTAGTACAGAAGATGTGCTTGAATTATTTTCAACTTAACAAGCAATTAAACAAAAATGAACAGATTTAAGCTTATACTCAAAGGTATATTGTTATGGACAACAGCCTTTGTGACTGTGCTTTTTATAGCAGGGATAGATAGTATATATGACAATGGATATTTCTTTCTGACTACAATTGTTGCAGGTAATGATATTCTGTTGCTATAAGCTAATCTCAGAAGAGGAGTTCAAGAAAGTTACATTTTACAACCTATTAAAACTTGATGAAGATGAATGAATATATAGAAATTCCAGAAATTTGGTACAGTTAGGAAAACCCAAGCATTTAACTTGGTATATGTTAATTGTGAGTAAATCAAGTAATATAGAGTAAAGGATAATAAAGGAAATAATTATGAATACAGCAAGACATATTATAATAGATACAGAAACATTAGGTAGAAGAAATGATGCTGCTGTTACTCAGGTAGGAATAGCAATAGCAGACGAAAATTTCAATGTATTAGACTCATATCTGATACAGGTAACACCTGATGCTTGGAACACTTGTAATAGAACCTTTACTGGAGAAACTTTACTCTGGTGGATGCAACAGAAAAATACACCTGTAAGCAAGACACCTACTAATATTGTCTATAACTATACACAGTTAGTAAATAAGCTATATCAAATCTTTAATAGATTCAATACAGAAGACACTGTAGTATGGACTAAAGGCTCTATGGACCTATTCTGTATCAAAGATATATGTGAGTATCTTAATATAGAAACTCCTTGGAAGTTCTGGCAGCCAAGAGATATTAGAACTGCAAAGGAGATTATAAAAGATTGGAAAGTCTGTGAGAATAATAATGCTCATAATGCTCTTGATGATGCCCTTACAGAATTATCAGAATTAAAACTCAACTTAATTTAAAAGGGGATGAAAGGAGATTTGTGGTTGTTACTACATGCAAAGTGGGTCTTAGATTGGATGAGTGATTTAGGAGATTTCTGTAATAATCATCCGTCCAATCACTATGCTTATAACATTTATTTAATAATGTGTAAATTAATTGGTTGGCTATGATAGACGATAAGAAAATAGAAGAAGGCTCAAAGAAATTTAGACAAGACTTCCATGAGCATGGAGATAGGACTCAAGGATTTCTTGTTCAATTTGGATTTGAAGCTGGTGCTAAGTGGGCTATCAATGAGTTCTTGAAGGATTTGTTGCATGACATTGATGAAAAGCCAAAGAAAGGACATGTGTTTTTATATAAAACTAGATTTGGAGGATATGGGATACATCAACTAATTGATGAGAATGAATGGAAATATATTCAATACCGAGAAGCTACTCAATGGCTCTATGTTGATGATTTATTTCCAAAGAAAGGAGGCAAGTAATGAAAGAACTTGAAGTTGGAGAAAAGATAGTCTTGGAGGCAATTGAAGCTAAAAATTGTTTTGGATGCTTCTTCAACAGCGAGGATTTTTGTAAATTTTGGACAAAATATCCCTGTGTAGCAGAACAACGCTCAGACGGTAAGAATGTAATATTTAAAGAAGTAAAGGAGTAAGTGTATGAGTAGAAATTTAATGAGAATGGCCTTAATGATGGCTGCTACGGCAGCTTATGCGCAAGGTGATATTTTTGGAAGTAGAAGTCCCAGACTTGAAGCACTAAGCGGTAATACCCCTTCTGACAAACAGAAGTGTCAGCCAAAGGCGCAGCATGAGTTCACAATCAAGGGTGTTAAGATTATGGCAGCTTCTAAGAAAGATGCTATCAAGAAGTATAATCATCGTAAAAAGTAAATAAAACCACAACAAGAAGTTGTTTGGGTGTAGCTGAGCAAGATAATATCTTGGCACGTGTGGCAAAAAATAGACCCCACTAACAGCCAATAGGCAAAACCTACAACAGCAGTTTCTATTGATAGCGGAACATAAAAATTATCGTGAACCCAAAAACTTCTTGTTTTAATTTTTAAAGTAAAACGTATGAGAAATAAGTTGAAAATGATATGGCGAATCCTTCGTGACCGACAGGTTGTAGTAATAACTGAAGACCACGGAAGAATGTACTATAATTGGGATGCAAGAAGTCTTGAAGATGTTTGTCAAATGTGTTGTGAGATATTTGACAAAGCCAAAGAAATGTGGGATAAAAGTAAAGGTCAGCAAGGACAAAAAGTTGCAGAACCAATTCCCCTCACACCAGAGATTCTTGAAAAGAATGGATGGAAGAAAGATAATAAATGGTATAAGCTAATAACCAAAAGAGATCCCATACTATACTAAGATGGGATTCAAGTAATTTAGGGGCTTCTGATGACCAGGGTTATTACGACTTCATATTGAAGTATAACAAAACTCATATGAAGTAATTTGATTGTTTTAGTAAAGGATTTTAGTCGGGCAATAGCAATATTGCTACAGGAAACTGGTATGTGATATATAGGTTCCTTTTATGTCTCCATAGCTCAATTGGATTAGAGCAACAGCCTTCTAAGCTGTGGGTTGTGAGTTCGAGTCTCAGTGGAGATACAATGTCTATTTAACCACTATTTCCTGACCATGCTGGACTGGACAAAATGACTGAAAATGTGGTGCTGGTAGGTAAGCTACTGTTTCTTGTTTTAGCTTGTACTTTGTTCTTAGAAAAGAAGTAAAGCAATTGGGAAAAAATTCTTAAAAAAAAACTCACAATATGATATTCTATCCTTTGTACAGTAAAGTGTTTGTACCTATGGTTAAAAGTGGCAATAGGTTCTTACATTTTATAGCATATCCATTAGGATTCTGCATCTATTGTAGTACCTTTTGGATAACCATGCTCATTCTTATACTCTTCCTGACAAGCTGGGATTCACTTCCTAAGTGGCAGTATGTTGTAATAGGAATTATAGCAGCAGAAGGTGTAGCTCACCTAATAGTATGTATAAGTTGCAGATTCTTAATATACAAACATCCTGACTTGGATAAGCATTATTTAAAACATTTACATGAATAACCAAAACAGTAGAGATATGCAAAAAGATTTAGTTTTCTTTAAGAAAGAAGGTGAAGAAGGAGGAGTAGCCTTAACTTCTACAAGTGCTAACCATATTGCTAACTTAGCTAAGGAGTATATTCAGGGTGTGGAGACACAACTGAATAATATATGCTTCTTTAATGTTGAGGTAGCATTGGTAGGTAGTACTGGTGCAAGCACTATTCAGGCAGGGGAAACACCTGAAGTTTTGAATAATCTACAATCATTGCTTGAGAGAGTGGCGCAGGCTAAATCCCTTATAGCTTGGTTGAGAGAGGCCATCAAAGCTAAGGAGAACATGATGAAGGGCTTGCAGGCTATCAGCCTTGAGGATTGGTGTAAGGAGAATGGACTGACAAGACCTGAAACTCCTAACTATGGTCATGTACTAACTGAGACAGAGTATTATGCTTCTCTTCCTATTAAGGAGAGAAACAGATACTATCAGTTAGAGACTGAGGCTGCTGTATTAGGCAAGTATATTCACCCTGATGGGTACTTGTCTGATGCAAGAAAGGAGTTAAAAGATAAGCTCCAACATCCACACAAAGTAGATGGTAAAGGTAGAGATGCTCTCATCTATACTTATGCTCCTACTGTACTTGTAGCAGAGGTAGATAATGTATTCTTTGAGCTTCAAAAGAAGCACAGAGAGATACAGGCTCAACTGAATGCTATGAAGTACAGTTGTGAACAGGCTATCAATGAGTCCACTAATAAGGTGAACACAGAGTATATGGCTGCTTCACAGAAGTTCCAAGCTGAACTCAAAGATGTATTAGGAGCCTTCAAGACATGGAAGGATGAGAAATCTCAAGAGTACAGCAAGTTGAAGATTGTAATACCTAACTCACTATTAGGTATTTATAATACTATCAACTCTCTGGGCAAGTAAGTAAGGACTTGGGATATTAATCCCTAACCTTACTGAATACACATAGTAGGTATCTGTGTATTATTCATAGAATATACATAATTGCTAATGAAAAGTAATATATCTGATGCTCAGCCATTAGGTAGTCTGCCATTCCAAGTAATCAACCCTATGAAGTCTGACTGATGGAGGGATGTTCTTGTTCTTGATGGAATGACAGGTTCTTGTTATTGATATTGGCTTTGTGTTGGTAGGTATTTGCTATGTGTAACTTGTCTTTGTATCTTGGTGTAATTGGTAGCACATCATGGATTGGAGTAATCCTGTATCTAAGATGAAGGTTAGGTTTGAGTCCTAAGATACACCATTATTTATTGTTTCACTTCTAAAAAAAAAAGATGGAAAAGAATGAAAAGAATGTTCTTGATAGAAATCTGGAACAAAAGCATTTTGAAAATGCTGCTGAAGCCATTAAGGGTGGCAAAGAGAGTGGTAGTTTGACCAATGTTGAACTTGTTGAAAACTTGGTAGAAAGCTACAAAGGCAAGACAGTGCAAGCACCTGTTGAGGTGATTGTAACAAGTGCAATATTCCTCAATGCAAGAGAGTTAATAGGCACTATTGAAGCCTTGGAACATGCTCTCCACATTAAAATGGTAGAGGAGTTGAAAGAAAAAGCAAGTAAGGGAGAAGTTACAGCAGAAGATGCAATGTCTGCTATTATGCTTGCTGCAATTTTGAAGAGAAGAAAGAATCTGAAGAAGATTAATAAACATGAGTGAAATCAAATTAAGTCTGAGTATTGAGCTTCAAGGAAGCACAATGTTCAGCAAGGAGGAGTGCCTTAAAACAACTCACAAAGTAATTGAGAAGAAGACCAAAGCTGGTAAAATCTACAAGAAAACCATTGAGGCAAAAGTAGAGGATTGGGACAAGATGGAGAAGCACTCTATGAGAGTGGCTAACCTCGATGGCACCAATCCAGAGATTATCACTTTCCATACAAGAAAGTGTAAACCAGCTACACAGTCCCTGAACATAAGCAAGGAGGCTTATGAGTATATGATTGACAAGGATTCTTGTCCTTCATGGTCTAAGCCTGGCAAATGGGCTGCAATGAGTAAAAAGGAAAGACTTGAAGCTCATTTGCAGAGGACAGTAGAATACCTTGGAGGTATATCATATACCTATCAGGTGTTTGAGGACTAAATGGGAATGTTCTCATATAAGGGCAGGGGCACTAATAATACCCTTGCCCTTCTTTTTTTTTACAGCCTACTGAATAAGCAGGATAAAACTAAGAGACTATGGGATATATTCCTAAATTTATACATTTTAGCCATTTCATTGATGTAAAATATCCATTTGGTGTCCATTGGGAGCATAGCTACATACAACAGGGTGCAGAAGCAATCTTCAATACATACAAAGAAAATATTGAGGAAGGTACAAGCATTACTTTTGTAGTAAGAGGTACATCAGGAGCCATGATTGCAGGTGCTATGCTCAATGAGTTACATAACATTAACCCAACTACTAAGACATATATCCTTATTGTCAGGAAGAAGGAAGATGTAAGTGCCCATTGTTGCTCATTAAAAGGAATAGGTGATGTTTGTAATACAAGGTTCGTAGTTGTGGATGACTTTATAGCATCAGGCAAAACCATTTAGGCAATTATACAGGAATTGGATTGGTACTTTACTAGTGTAGAACACCATCCTATCAATAAGTATGATATGCTTTGTGTAAGTAACTCTATTGATGCAAGAGCATTAAAGAAGGATTCATGTGCTGATTACAGGAAATGGAAAGGAATTTGTTCAAGATTTAAGTATGTAGCGTGTTATCCTAAATAGAAGAGAATAAATAAAAAAAATAATTTATGGCAAGGATATGGATTATAGTTTTACTAATAATATACGTGATGGTCCTATTTAACTATTATGAGCCATCAATAGATATAATAGTGGCAGGCAATAGATATAAGATTCTGTTATGGTATAATAAACACCAATGGAACCACTTTATCAATAAGCCAGAAGTAGTAAGAAATTACATACAACTATTTGTAATATGAGTAAAGGAAAGAAGTACAAAATACCTCACAAGTATCTCAGCAAATATCCTATAAGGAAAAGGGCTATATATAAGACAGTGGGAGGTAAAAATAGGTGAAAAAGCAAAGTTTAAGTTTTTAGACATAAAAAGCTTTGGAAGCTCTTAGATGGTCATGTATCTATGAGAAAGATAATATCAAGAAATATTTGGTATTGGTACTAATAATATGAGAAAGTTCATTATCAAGGTAGTATGTTTAGTACTGTGTTTATTCATAGCACTAAATGCTGTTACTCAATTACTCACCGTGAGTAACACAGCTGCTAACATTGCAGGAATTGTATTGTTCATAGTAGCTATATGGGCAGGTGTAGAAGTAATAATTAAATTCATTAAAGCAAAAGAAAATGAAAAGTAAAGTAATTATGTGCCTTATGGCATTGTTTACCATGTTGGGTATGTCCTCATGTGGTTATGAGAGAGTAGATGCAGGTTGTGAGGGTATCAAGGTAAACCTCTATGGCTCTGAAAAGGGCGTAGATGATGTATCTTTGGTTACTGGTGCAGTATGGTATAATCCATTCACTGAGCAGGTTTATGAGTATCCTACTTATGTCCAGACAGTAGATTATCCTGCTTTCACAATTAATGCAAAGGATGGCTCAGAGTTCAGTATTGACCCTACTATTTCATTGAAGATTGCTGATGGTAAGTCACCTCAGGTATTCAAGAAGTATAGGAAGGAACTTGCTGATGTTATCAATGGAACTCTCTTTAACTATGTAAAGGATGCCTTTAGGATTCAGCTCAATAAGTACACCACTGATGAGATTGTATCAAACAGGGATATGGTAGAGAAAGCTATTGAAGCACACTTGTCTAAGGCACTGCTTAAAGAGAATTTCCAGTTGGAACAGCTAACTTCAGGATTGAAATATCCTCAGTCTATTGTTGATGCAGTAAATGCAAAGAATGCTGCTATTCAGAAGGCTCAGAAGGCTCAGAATGAGCTTGCTGTAGTTAAGGCAGAGGCAGAGAAGAAGGTAGTTGCAGCACAGGCTGAAGCAGAGGCTAATAAGCTTAGAACACAGGCTTTGACACCATTGATTCTTAAACAGCAGTGGATTGAGAAGTGGGATGGTAAGCTTCCTGTATATGGTAGTTTGCCTACATTATTTAAAGGTATAGAATAACTATGGATTATATTATATTTGGTTTAATATCCTTCATAATCCAGGTATATGTACTCAAGCATACTTACTCCTATAGAGTAAAAGGTGATACTCCATTCGATTGGGTAGAAGCTGAAAAAATAGGTATTCCTTTATGGATAGTACTTATTATGCTTATTACCAGTATTATTCCATTTGTTAATATAGCAGAGATTATTTGGTTTTGGGCTATATGGTTGAAATACTATCTCAATCCTAATACAGGCCCATACTGTAATACTTGGTACACATATTGGAGATTCAAGGATAAATTCTTTTCAAGAAAGATATGAGAAATAAATGGTTGAAGGCACTCATTGTAGCAGCTACAGTGGTGCCATGGAGTGTAGTAATTGCATTACTCTTGCAAGTCAAGAATATAGTTTCTCAACAGCCAAAGGTTGAAACTGTCCCTGTCATAGAGATAGCTGATACCATTATTAATGAGCAACCAAAGTTCTTCTCTCAGACCCCTAAGGAGGGTCTGGAGGAGGCTTTGTCCTATTATGGTTTAGAGCATAAAGATATAGTATATGCTCAAGCAGTACTTGAAACAGGACATTTCAAGTCTAAGGTATGTTTGAAATATAATAATCTCTTTGGTCTTTATAATAGTAAAGAAAAGAGATATTGTAAGTTTAAGCATTGGACTGAAAGTGTTGTAGCTTATAAGGAGTGGATACAAAAGAAATATCAACCTCCGAATAGCTACTATGCTTTTCTTGAAGAGATAAACTATGCGAGTGATAAAGAATATATAAGTACATTAAAAAGTATTGTAAATAACAAAGAATGACAAGAGAAGAGATACATGATTTAGCCTTATCTAAGGTAGATATGACTAAGTATATGATACTGGAGCTAATCACAGGCTTTGGTAAATCCAAATTGGCAATAGACCTCATTAATCATATATGTGATAGGGTATTCATGAATGATGAATGTCCTACTACTATACTCATACTTGTGGCTAAGACTGTGCATAAACAGACTTGGAAGGATGAGATTGAGAAATGGGGAGGTATCAAGTCTGACTATATTACCATTGAATGCTATGAGTCATTAAAGAATTATAAGAACTCATGCTTTGATGTAGTAGTGGCAGATGAGATGCAGCATTTGTCAGAAGCAAGAATTGATGTATTGGAGACTATCCATATCAATGAATCTTTCATTGGACTGTCTGCCACTATCAAGAGAGATATGAGGGATTATTTTATCCGCAGTCATAAGGCTGAGGTCATTAAATGTGGTCTCAAGGAGGCTGTAGAAGATGAAGTATTGCCTGAGCCTACAGTATATCTGTTGCCTTTAACCTTGGATACTTCTATATATAAATACAGAACCAAAAGATTTGGTAAGGAGGTCACTACTACTCAGAAAGGTTATTATGATAGTATCTCTTCACTTATAGAATGGTACAAGAATAAGTACTTTAATTCAAGAAATGAGAGAATAAAGAACTTATGGCTTTCAACAGCAGGCAAAAGGTTGAAGTGGTGTGCTGAACAGAAGGAAGCACTTGTATTACATCTTCTTGACAAGTTCAGGAATTACAAGACTTTGACTTTCTGTAGTAGTATTAAGCAGTCAGAGAGGTTGGGTAAGTATAATATCACCTCAAAGAATAAGGCTTCAGTGAAGAACCTTGAGATGTTTAATCTCAACAAGATTAAGCATATTACTGCCTGTAACATACTCAATGAAGGTGTGAACTTGACTAATTGTAGGATAGGTATATTCTGCAACTTGAATAGTTCGGAGATTGTAGTAAAGCAAAGAGTTGGTAGAATACTTAGACATAAATCCCCTATTATCATCATACCTTATTTCAAGGATACAAGGGAAGAAGAACTTGTGCAGAAGATGATAGAGGAGTACTCTGAGGATTCTATCATTAGTGTTGATAGTATTAATGACATTAAGCTATGACAATATGTTTAAGTAAAGAAGGGTGTCAGAAGAACAGCATTAGTCTTGCTGAGGCTCTTTTAATGCTTACCATCCATAATAATGCTGACCTTGATGCAGCTCAAGAGGAGTTAATCAAGAAAGGCTATATAACTGCTAACAGGAATGGCCTGTTTCAGCAGGTTGGATGGAGACTCACTAATAAAGGTACTAAGGTAATAGATTCTGTAATTGTAGATTCTGACAAGAAGCAGGAACCTAATGACAGGTTAATTCAGTTGGCTACAAGGCTAAAGGAGATATTTCCTAAGGGCAAGAAAGAGGGCACTAACTATTATTGGGCAGATGGAGTAGCTTTGATTGTACGAAGATTAAAGTTATTCTTCAAGAAGTATGGAAATACTTATACTGATGAGCAAATCATACAGGCAACCAGTAAGTATGTGGAGGGTTTTAATGGGAACTATACATATATGAGGCTACTGAAGTATTTCATATTCAAAGAGAAAGTTGGTGCTGCTGGTGAGGTTGAGGGAGACTCAGAATTGATTAGTTATATTGAGAACTTCGGACAAGAAGATACTCTAAGTAGGGATTGGAATACAGAGTTAAGGTAGTATGGATAAAAGTCTTATAAACAGAGTTTTAAATGGTCTTGAAGAGAGGAGAAAAAAAGTCATCAATGGTGGTATAAACTCTATTCCTTCTCCCTTTATTAGATTTAGTGAGGATTTCTTGGGAGTAGAACAGGGTAAGTATTATGTTGTAACTGGCTCAACAAAGTCAGCTAAGACTCAGATAGCATCTTATTTGTTCATATATAATACTTTACTTTATGCCTATAATAATCCTGACAAGCTGAGGGTTAAGATATTCTATTATCCTTTGGAGGAAACCCCTGAGGATATTATGACAAGATTCATGTCTTATCTGCTCTATACATTGAGTGGCTACAAGATAAGAATTAGTCCAACTGACCTAAGGTCTGTCAGGAATAATAAAGTGTTAGATGAAACTATAATAGACTTACTCAAAAAGGATGAGTATTTGGATATTCTTAAATTCTTTGAAAGTAATATTATATTTAGTGCATCTACAAATCCTACAGGAGTATATAATGAATGTAGGAAGTATGCAGAGAGTAATGGTATTGTACACACTAAGAAGCAAACTATAAAAGGAGAATTAGGAGAAACTACCACTGTGAATGCCTTTGATTGGTATGAATCTAATGACCCAGATGAGTATAGAATTATATTCTATGACCATATATCATTGACTAATACTGAGAGAGGAATGTCCTTGAAACAAAGTATTGACAAATTAAGTGAGTATTGTGTTATACTTAGGAACAGATATAACTTCAGTCCTGTAATTGTACAACAGCAAGCCTTTGAGAATGAAGGTATTGAGAACATAAAACTTAATAGAGTAAGACCTACAGTTGCAGGAGCTGCTGATTCAAAGTACACTATGAGAGATTGTAATGTAGCCTTAGGCATATTTAGTCCTTTCAAGTATGAACTTAAAGAATACTTTGGTTATGACATCTCAAAGTTAAGGGACAATTGTAGATTCTTGGAGGTGCTTATCAATAGAGGTGGGAGTCCAGGAGGTATAATAGCTTTATACTTTGATGGAGCTGCCAACTATTTCAGTGAACTCCCAAAAGCTGATGACCCTAAGATGCAGAGTGTATATAAATCCCTACAAGACATGAGAGCAAAGATAGCTAAGTCATTTTTTAGCTATGGAATAAGTAAAATAGATAAGGAGTTGTGGATAACTAAACTATTTAGTAAATTTGCAGCCTTTTTCAAGTAAAAGTAACATTAATAAAACAAAAAAAAACAATAGGCAAAGATTTTAGTTTTGGCTAAATCAGGCTTTGGAAAGACTACTTCCTACTGTGGTAGGGAGAAGTTGGGCATCAAAGGTCTTGACCCAAAGGAAACTTATGTTATCCAATGCATAGGTAGGGGTGTTCCTAACCCTAACTTTAAGCTGATTGAGGGTAGCATTGGAGTAGAGAACATAGGTAAGCCTACACAGAAACTTACAAATGCAAATGCCCTTGGTACAGGCAACAGAGTGCAGATAGATGGTCTCACAGGCCTTGATAGGTTTGCAGCAGTAGCAGAGATTATCAATATGCTGAAGAAGTCTCCTTTCAAGAATATTGTGATTGATGATTTCAATTATCTTGCACAGGATTTCTATATGGCTAATGCCATGAAGGGTGGATGGGACACTCCTAAGCAGATTGGATATGGAATGGGCCTCATCTTTGATGCCTTTAAGGGACTCCCTGAGAATAAAAATATCATCTGCTGTGCCCACTATGAGGAGTATAAGGATAAGAATGGTGATTCCATTTCCTATAAGTTTAAGACCACTGGAAAGATGGTGGACGATTACATCACACCAGAAGGTAAGTTCGACATTATCCTCTTTGGCAAGGTAGGATATGATGCAGAAAACAAGAAGCCCATCAAGCACTTTGTAAAGGAGTTTGATGGAGAATATCCTGCTAAAGACAGCCTTGGTGCATTGGATGACCTCCCTGATGAGATTCCTAATGATTTATCTATAGTAGCAGATAAATTGAGAGAGATTTATGGATAGGGAGAAGACAGTAGAACTTGGTAATCAAGTATATGGTATTACACCATTTGATATGAATAGTCAGTTACAGATGTTAGAAGAGTTCTTATTGGAAAAGGGAAAGGAAAGAAGTAAGATTAATTTGTTTATTAAAGCACTGTCCCAATTTCCAATACAGCTAACTCTTAGTTGCTGTGTAACTGCAATTAGTTACTATATTATCAAGTTTAACGTGTTTAAATTAAGTATTAACAATAAAGTTATTTTAATATATTAAAGTTCAATTATTATGAATAAGACATTGACAGTAAGACAGTTTGCAGGTGTAAAGAGAATTGCACAGAATGTTAATCCTTTGGTAGTAAAGAAGAATAAGATTGCTGCCAAGATTGATGAACTCAATGCAGAGTATAATGCTCTGACTGAGGAGATTGAGGGACATGAGATGGGTGTCAAGGCTTTGACAGGTGGTCTCACAAGTGAAGACTTGGTTGTCAAGAAGGTAGAAGATACTGGTAAGGTTGGTAAGGATGGTAAGCCTGTAAAGATTACTAAGTATGAACCTAAGGCTGGTACAGTAGTATTCAATGAAGAGGCTAATGTGTATGAGATTCATATAGAGGAGCCTGAGGTTGAAGATGTTGCTCCTGAGACAGTAGATGACACTGAGAATGCACCTGAGACAGAAGTAAAGGCTGGTGAAAAGGCTCCTTTTGACCCTACTAATCCATTTAACAATGGCACAGAGGCTGGTGACAAACTGCCCCTTGAAGAGTAATCAGAGTAGTAAGAAATAGAATCAAGAACAAGAAAAAAAATTATTAGAAAATGAAGAAGACAAATTTTGCATTTATGGCATTTGCTGCTGGTAAAGTATCTACTGAAGGTAATGCAGTAAAGAGATATACAGGTGTAGCTCCTGTATTTGTATTGGCTGTAAATCCTAACAAAGCAGAGCTTGAGAAGCTGTATAATACCCAGCTTGAAAATGACCCTGAATATCTGGGTGAAGTTGAGGTAGGTGAGGACAAGCACAAGGTACAGAATGTCAGACTTGACTTCATTGTCAAGACTGATGCTGAGAAGTGTGGTGGTATTGAGTTTACTACTAAGGTAGCTTTCTTCATCAGAAAGGAATACAGATACAATAAAGACCATACTAAGGTACAGGTAATTGATAAGTATGGTAGAACTGCTTGGGTTACTGTAGAGCAGGCTAAGGCACATGAAATTCCTGTATATAAGAATGGTCCTGCCAACATTGATAAGGGCTATAGACCTGCTTATCACGGCGAGGAAGAGCTTACTAACTTCATCAAGGCATACCTCAACATTCCTAATGTAATGAAGTATGTCAATAATACTTGGGTTATGGTAGACAAACCTGAGGACTGTGAAGCAAGACTTGAGAGCATTGATGAATACTTCAAGGGCAATTTCAAGGAGCTGAGAGATGTTATTGCATTGCAGCCTAATAACAAGGTTAAGGTATTGTTTGGTGTAAGAACTACTGATGACAATAAGCAGTATCAGGCTGTTTATAATCAGATGTTCTTGAAGAACAATATCACTGATTACAGTAAGTTGGATGAAAACTTGCAGGAAAGAAAGGATGCTGGTGCATATCCTACTACTGAGTTTACTGTGGGTGACTTGAAGGAGTATGATGTAGAATCTACAGACCTCAGTAACTCTGGTGCAGCAGGTGGTACGCCTTTCCCTCCTGCCAGTGATGCTGGTGACACACCTTGGGATTTTGGTAAGAAGTAATTAGAAAAAGCAAATGGCAATCAGCAAAGGTAAATCTTCTGTGAGCCTTGATGATATTCTAAGTAAAGTGACAGAAGCAGACATTCTGTCATATTACTTAGGAGTCACAGAGGTTCCGTGTATAATTAACAGTCCTCTTAGACAGGATAGGAGACCTTCCTTTGGTCTTTACTCTTCTGATGGGATAAGGATATTTTATATAGACTTAGCTACAAAGGATAGTGGAGGTCTGTTTGACCTTCTTGGTAAAATGTGGAATTGTGGTTTTAAGGAGGTCTTGAGTAAAATTAATGAGGACATTTCAAAGTTCTGTGGGGGTGCCAGTATTCATTCATACACTCCCTGTGCTGTAAGGAGTACAAGTAGTTATAATAAAGATACAGACTTGCAGTGCAAAGTCAGAGATTGGAGAGATTATGATATTGAATATTGGGCATCCTATGGTATAACTTTAGAATGGCTCAAGTATGCAGAGGTTTATCCCATATCTCATAAGATTGTCATAAAAGATGGCCATAGATATGTGTTTGGAGCTGACAAATATGCCTATGCTTATGTAGAACACAAGGAAGGTAAAGTTACTCTAAAGATATATCAGCCTTTCAATAAAGCTGGTTATAAATGGAGTAACAAGCATGACAATTCTGTAGTAAGCTTATGGACTAAAGTACCTGAATATGGGGAACAGATTTGCATTTGTTCTTCACTGAAAGATGCTTTATGTCTATGGGCTAACACAGGTATTCCGTCTCTTGCCATTCAAGGTGAGGGATATAGGATGAGTGATACTGCAATTAGTGAACTGAAAAGAAGATATAAACAAATCTTCATTTGCTTAGATAATGATGAGCCAGGATTAAAAGATGCTCAGAAATTATCTGAAGAAACAGGATTCACTAATGTAGTATTACCACCCTTTAATGAAGGGAAGGATATTTCAGACTTGTATAAGGCTAAGGGCAAAGATGAGTTCCTTAGAATAATCAAGCCTTTATTCAATCCTTCAAGACAAGAGGACAATGATTGGAATGATTTGCCCTTTTGTATAGATTAAAAAAAAAGTTTCAATAAGTTCAATTAAAAAAAAAAGTGAAAACATGGAAGCAAGAAAAATTACAGTCGTACAGACTAAAAATCAGAAAAAGAGTGTTATTATGTCAGCAGCCACGACCCTTGCTGAGTTGAAAAGTGACCTGAGAGCCAATGGTATTGACTATGATGGTATGACCTTCTTTGAGGGTACATCAAAGGTTGAATTGAAGAATGATGCCTCTGTTCTTCCTCATGATGTTCCTTACAAGGGAACTATCACCAATGAGTTGGTTTTCATGCTTACTAACACTAACAAGAAAATCAGAAGTGGTGCTACTACAATGAGTAGAGCTGAGGCATACAGTGCTATCAAATCTATGGGTTTACAGGATGCTTGTGTAAAGAAGTTTGGCAAGAACTTCACTATGTGTAAGACTGCTGACCTTATTGCATTGGTACAGAGCAATGGTGCTTCAAAGCCTGCTCCTGCTACTCCTAAAGCTGAGGCTAAAGTTGAGGCTAAGGTAGAAGCACCTGCAAGTCATGATGGTGAGTGTTTTGATACTGTAGCAAGAGCTGCTATTAGTAAGTTGGTGGAAATTCTTGAGAACAATGGCACAATTGAGGACTGTGAGAAAGAGGAAGTGCTTGGCATCCTTGGGGGTGAAGTTGCAGTGAGTGCTGCACCATCTGAGGGATATAAGCCCAAGTCAGCTTCCCCTTACTCTGATGATGAGATTAATGACATGTTCACAGGGATGGGTGTCAATTAACAAGAGTAAGTAATAGTGGGTAAGGAGGTTAGAAATGCCCCCTTACCTACTTTTTTTTTACAGTGATATGAGTGGAGAAACAATTAAATTAATTGAGGAGAAGGTAGAAGAACTATATAACTCCTTGATGGATAGACCACTCCGAGTATTAAGCATATTCAATGATTTCTTTGGAGAGGATAAAGTTGATATGCAAGGGTATTGGAGTTTGGACAAGTTCAAATCTTGGATGAATATAGAAACCCCCTTATTTACTTATATTCCTAATGGTAATATTGTAAACATGAACAGGAATGACTGGAGCATATATAAAACATGCGCTATTACTGATTTACCTGGAGGCCAGGCAGAAAAGGTTATAAATGTGCTTACAAATACTACAGTAAAGGAAAGAATTGGTGCTGCTAAGTTCAATGACATATTCATTCTTGTACATTTTCCTCATGTAAGAGTTACTAATGAGCATGACAGATTTGTGGATATTAACCATCTGTGGGCTAAGGTAAAAGTAATGTATGATGGCACATTGAATGGTGGATTTAAACTTAACAGGTCAGGATATACTATGCTTCACATTAGTAGTGGATATATGCACAGTCATGTTGGTCATATTCCTTTAAATGACTTTACTGATTTTCAGAATCCTTGCACAGGCAGTGGCCCTATCAATGGCACTATTAGTGCCCTTAATAGGGATTATGATGAGGATATGTGGAATATGTTTTGTCTTGAGCTAAGTAAGTATGTAACTGTAGAGTCCATTGCTGGTAGACCTTATAAATATTTGGAAAGGTTAGGTACTAATAACATGAGGATGGGTGCAGATAGGTTTATTACATATCTATCCCCAGACCACTATAGAGATGCTCTTAGTTCTGATAAGTTGAAGGAGTTTGTAAGAGGCTTTATCAATTCAAAGAAACTTAAATTCAACTATGTAAATGGCTCTTATTCTATTGGTATGTCACTTATTGAGTTTATTGTACTTATTAGCAATGAATTTATTAAGTGGTATAATGACCAGTTTGATAAAAATGAGCTAACTGCCAAGTTTGCAGAATTGAAGGGGGAAGGTATCTTGGAAGAATGTATCATAGATAATGGGAAGATTTACTATGATAAAGGCAGGGACAATGTAAATAACTATGCCCAATATATAGGCAAGAAGGTTTGCATATTCAAGGGAAAAGAGGTCACTGTTGATATTACAGATATTGCTGAGGTAAGGAATGAGAATAAGAGTATAATTCTTAATGCTCGTACTGCACTATACATATTAGCAACAATACTTAAAGTGTTAAATTATAGATATGGAAGAAATAAAGCAACCCACGAAAGTAATCAGCTTGGTACAGAAGTCAGGTACTTATAATTATAAGCTGATTATCCCAGCAGAAGTGGAGAGGAAGATAAGATTTGCCTGCCAAAAGGTGTGGAGTACTGAATGGTCAGGTACACTATTCTTTACACATGAAGGTTCATTTGAAAATGATGACCTTGTAATAAGATGTGTGGATATTTACATTATGGATATTGGTACTCAAGCCTATACAGAGTTTGATATGAATCCTGATGTAATATCCTATATGTGTGAAAATCCTGAGCTGCTTGATTGTCAAATGGGTCTTATACATTCCCATAACAATATGAGTACTTTCTTTAGTGGAACAGATACTGCTACTCTAAAGGAAGAAGGCAGGGATAGAAACAATTTTGTGTCTCTTATTGTGAATAATGCAGGTTCCTATACTGCTGCAATTACAAGGAGAATCAAGTCAAAGCAGGTCAGGGAGTCTGTATCTTATGAGTTCTTTGGTGATGGTGAAAAACAGGACACTAAGGAATATGTAAGTGATGCAGATGAGATTGAGTGGTTCTATCTTAAAATAGAGAAAGAAGGTGAGAATTATTCCTTTCCAGACATGGCAGCAAGACTTGAAGAAATCAAGCAGGCTAAGGCAGAGAAAGCCAAGAAAGTGCAGACACCTGTATATCAAAGTGGCTATAAGCCTACTATTGCTAATTCCTATGATACAAAGGCAGGTCCAGCAAATCTTGTCAAGAAGGAAGCTGATAAGTCTAAGGTAGTCCAGCCAACTCTCTTTGACAATGTGGATGATTTGCCATTTGATGATGGCTATAGTCTGCCTTATGGTCAAGTGACATTTGATAAAGTCACTTTGAAATCTCTTGTACTCCAATTGATTACAGGCAGTATTCTTATTTCTAATGATAGTAAGATTGATATTCCTAAATGGGCTAAGTCAATGTCTACATTGTATGAAAAGAGATTTGGCAAGGGTAAAGAAGGCATGGAAAATTTCAAAATGTGGGCAGATACCTATACAGAATATCTGACATGGTATGTGACAGATGAGAAATTAGAAGAGCTTGGCTTTGATGAAACAGAAATTTGTGCTATTTGTGCCCATGATATGATAAAGGAGCTTACAAAACTTCCTGAAAATGATTATATCAAAGGGTATATTGATGCACTTCAAAAATATTTAGTATTATGAATGAAGAAATAGCAACTCAAGAAGGCCTTCTTGCAACCATGCAGGGGACTTATGATTCTCTTATTGAAAGTATCAATGAGGATGATGTTCGTGAATATAATGAGGAAGGATATGCTGACATTAACACTTTCAGTAGGGTACTTAATGGTATTAGGATGGGTTTCATTGCCTCTCTTAATGTTATTGGTTTGAATGGTGTACCTAATACATATAAAGTTGCATATAGTAGCACTGAAGGTGTTGTAGTAGGTAGAATCTTTGTCAATGAACATTTCAAAAGTTTAATTGAAGAGGCTTGGGCTGTAAGGACAAGTACCCCTGTAGAAGATGATGGTGACAGCATTGGCTTTGAACTTCCAGAAGAAGAACAGGCTATTCTTGACCAAGCTGTAGAAGATGCACATCAAGAGATACCTACAAACTCTGCAACTTTGCTTGTGGATGAAGCTACAAGTAGGTTTAGTTCTGCCATTTGGTATGAGAACATTCAGAAGAAGACTGTCATTTTGGCAGGTATTGGTGGTATTGGTAGTTATGTGGGCTTCTTATTGGCAAGAATGAAGCCAGCTTCTATGTTTATTTATGATGATGACGTGGTAGAAGCTGTCAATATGTCAGGTCAGTTGTATGGCCAGTCTGATTTAGGCAGGTCTAAAGTATCTGCACTGGCTGAGATGATTAGGAACTATGCTGGCTATAGTAGTGTCTTTGCAATAAGTGAAAGATTCACTGATGAGTCTGAGGCATCAGACATCATGATTTGCGGCTTTGATAATATGACAGCAAGAAAACTCTTCTTTAATAAGTGGTTGAGCCATGTTCAATCTAAATCAGAGGAGGAGAGGAAAAACTGCCTGTTCATTGATGGTAGATTGGCAGCAGAAGAATTTCAGGTATTGTGTATTAAGGGAGATGATGAGTATAACATCAATAGGTACAACAATGAGTTCCTATTCTCTGATAAAGAAGCTGATGAAACTATCTGCTCCTATAAACAAACTACCTTCTGTGCAAATATGATTGCATCCTATATGGTCAATCTGTTTGTAAACTTCTGTGCTAATCAATGTGAGCCTGTCATTGACAGAGACTTGCCATTCCTTACCACATATAATGCAGAAACAATGTATCTTAAAACTGAAGTATGATGGAATTTAGCCAAAGATTTGTACATAATGTAATGAATGTTTTCAATAACAGGGAGTCTGATAATCCAGACCAGCTTGAAATAAATCTGTCTCTTGATAGTAACAATGTATTTAGAAGAAGCCTTGTTATTGAAGTAAACAATGATGAGGTAGAGATACCCGTGATTGCAAGAAACCACTTTGAAGAGGTGGTCTCAGCTAATTTGGCTCATCCTATAACTATGGGAGTCAAGAAGATAATACTTCCATTATATGATAATGCACCAAGCCAAGAGAGAAGAACTTTTGATAGTATTATGGTTCATTTATTTGCTAATGTAGAATATGGTAAAAGATTGCAGAAGATAACTACCAGTAAGGGTGAAGTGTATTATGGTGGCAAAGGTATTATCTTTGATGAGAGCTATGCCCCATTGCTATTATGTACATTAACCGCAAGAAAGGTGCGTACAGAAGGAGGTGGTGATAGTATGGCCTATTACAGACCTGTGTGCCATGTCAGCCCAAAAGTATTCTTAGAGTCTGATAAGTTGGTTAATAAAGGCATCATTAAGAAATTAATTCCTTGCTATACAAGTAGGGATGTATATTTCCCAATAAGCAGTTATGGTAATTTCAGTAGTAATCCAGAGGGCAGGAAAGTAAAAGTTATAGTAGATAATTTCGATAAGTTCTTCATAGAACCCATTAAACCTACTCCATCTGCCATTACTAATGATGCGCTGAATGAATGTCTTATTGACAATATTGATGACATAATGATGTTGATATGACATTAGATGAATACTTTGGAGATTGGATGAAAGTAATTGATAGGGCAGAGCTAAATAATGTAATGGCTAAGGTTGGACAGGAATATAGGAGGAAGCCTCTATGTCCTGCTCAATCTGATGTGTTCAGAGCATTTGAACTTTGTCCTCTCAAGGACTTAAAAGTAGTTATGTTAGGCCAAGACCCCTATCCACAAAAGGGAGTTGCAACTGGCATACTTTTTGGTAACAGGAAGGAAGTGAGTGAGGATAACTTGTCTCCTTCATTAAATGTTGTTAAAGAAGCAGCCATTAATTTTGAGGTTCCACATTATTGTATTACCTTTGACCAAACTTTAGAGAGTTGGGCTAAACAAGGAATACTAATGATAAACTCAGCTTTGACTGTGGAGATGAACAGAATAGGCTCCCATGTGATGTTATGGAGACCTTTCATAGCTAAATTATTAAAGAACTTGTCTGAGTATGACACAGCTATAATATATGTGTTATTTGGCAGACAGGCTCGTACCTTCAAGCCTTATATCAATAGTAGGTTTAATCACATTATAGAGATTGAGCATCCTGCATACTTTGCAAGGAGTGGTACTAAGATGCCACACCAACTATTTATTGATATAAGTAATAGGGTAAAAGGAATTTACGGTGTACCAATAAAATGGTACGAAGAGTATTAATACTAAATAATAAAAACAAAATGAAAAAGATTTATTTGAAAAATGGTAAGGAAGTACAGTTGGGTGACATTCTGACTAAAGTATCTAAAGTGAAAGACCCCTTCTTTGGTAAGGGCACTGTAATTGAGCATGTTAAAGTGACTAAGGACATTCTTCCTAAACTCATTAAGGCTGGTATTGTTACTACTACCATACCTAAAAAGCCTGTAGCTGAGGCTGAGGTTCCTATGGAGCTGGAGTACTACATTCAGAAGATTGCAGAGAAGCTTGGTTGGAAGATTGAGAAGGTCTATAACTATCTCAATAGTGTAGATACTATTCTTCCTGCTGCTGCATTCTCTATGGTACTTAGAGAAATAGCCATTGAGTTGGATAAGAAGTATGAGGACCATATTGAGAAAAGTCCTGAGATTTATGTAATCTCCATGTTTGATGGTAGGATTACTAAGGCTAATAAGGCTCACATCAAGAACTATAGGAACTTTGCAGCATTCAGAACCATTGAGGATGCTAAGATTGCTTGCAGAATTACAAAGGATATTCTTAAAGAAATGTTCAAAAGTGGCAAATAAGAAAATCAGAAATGCCACACAGAGTAGTTCTAAGGGTATAACATTCAAATCCAAGTTGGAGAAGAGCATATACAATACTCTTCTTCAACAAGGGTTTGAACCTCAATATGAGCTAATTACCTTTACTTTGTGGGGAGGTTTTGAGCCTATTACCCCATATTATGACAAGGAGACTGATAAGCAGAAAATCAAAAGATTGTCAGAGGGTATAGACACCCGTACTTCAAAGATACTAATTCAGAAAACAGGTAAAATTATTGGTATCAGATATACACCAGACTTTTACTTCAAGTATAATGACCTTAATGTTTATATTGAGGCAAAAGGTATTGAGAATGATGTATTTTATATCAAGAAAAAGATGTTTATAAAATATCTTGATGACCTGTACATTGAAAAAGGTAAAAAATCAATCTATTTTGAGGTATATACCAAGAAACAACTCTTGCAAGCAATAGAAATTATCAAGAGTTATGGACAATAGAGAACCAATAGACATAATAAAGGCTTTGATTCCCTCATTGCCTGAGGGAGATGCAAAGCTTGCACATAAATTCCTGAATAGTAGAGATTTTGAGTCTCTTCAACTCTTAGTTGATTCATCTCTTGTCAGAGTAAAGAAAGGTCTTAGTAAGGAAAATCCTAAGGAGGAGTATCTGAGAGCAGACCTTGGAGAAATGAGGAAATTGAAGTCAGAAATAGATACTTACTGTGAGGCTCTTGAGTTGCCAGAGCAAGAGGGTGAATATGAAGATTTCAATAGTGAAGAATACAATCAAGATTATTATTAATGGAGAGAAAATCTTTAAGAAGTATATCTTGGGATGTGTCTGAAGAAACATATAGGGCAGACCCAGCATTAAGCTATTCAACTCTTGCAAGATATGAGAGGGAAGGATTCAATAACTTGGATAAGTTATTTGACAGGTTAGAGACACCTTCTCTTACTTTTGGTAGTGCTGTGGACAGTATTATCACAGGTGGTCAAGAAGAGTTTAATGAAAGGTTTATGATTGCTGAGTTTCCTCCTACTCCAGACTCTGTTACAAAGATGGTAAAATCTCTGTTCAGTCAGTATAGAGATTCCTATAGGAGTCTTATTGCAATTCCTAATGATGCAATCATTAAGGAGACTGAATATCAGAGTTATCAGATGAACTGGAAGCCTGGAACAAGAGCTAGGGTTATTAAGGAGAAAGGAGCTGACTACTATAACTTGTTATTTATAGCAGGCAGTAAGACTATACTTGATACTCAGACCTATCAAGATGTGTGCAATGCAGTAAGGGCATTGAAAGAGAGTAAATCCACTCAGTTCTACTTTGCAGAGAATAATCCATTTGAACCAGACATTGAAAGATTCTATCAGTTGAAGTTCAAAGGAGAGTTCAATGGTGTAAAGTATAGAAACATGGCTGACTTAATCATAGTCAATCATGAGGAGAAGTGGGTAAAACCAGTAGATTTGAAAACAAGTTCCCATACAGAGTGGGATTTCTATAAATCCTTTGTAGATTGGAGATATGATATTCAAGCCAGACTATATTGGGCCATTATAAGGCAGAATATGGATAAGGACGAGTATTTCAAAGACTTCAAGCTACTTGACTATGATTTCATTGTAGTCAATAGGAGAATCCTTGTCCCATTGGTGTGGACTTGTCCATTTACAAAGGCAGTGGGTACATTGAAGTTTGGAAAGAATGACCAAATAGAAATGAGAAGTCCTTTTGTGATAGGAGAAGAACTCTCTTCTTATCTCACTTCCAGACCAAAGGTGCCTATGGGAATTAGTGAAACTGGTCCTAATGATTTAAGATATTGGCTGAATCTACTATGAAAAGGTTGGTTTTATTTGGAAATATAAGTAATATGCAGGTAGTAAAAAGAGATGGCAGTATAGAGGAATTTAATGTTGATAAGATTATAAGTGCTGTAGAGAAAGCCTTTAAGTCTTGTAACAAGGAAATGCCTCAGTATCTGTATGATATGCTTGGTGCTTTGTTTGGCACTTTGGAAGGAGATACTATAGGTATTGAGGAGATACAGAATAAGGTTGAGGATGTTCTTATGAATGACAAACACTTTGATGTAGCAAAGAGTTATATCATTTATAGAGAGCAACATAAGCAGGCAAGGTTCATTAGGGAAAGAATTGATTATATGAATGAGTATAGCCAATCCAATGAGAATGCGGCTACTTCATCAGAGACAGATGCTAATGCAAATGTAACTATGAAGAATGTTGCCAACCTTGAGGGTGAAGTGTATAAGACTACTAATAGGGTTATTCAGAGGCAAAGGATGAAAGACAAGCTGAATGAAATGTACCCTGAAGTAGCAAAGAAGTATGAAGAGGATTTGAACTCTCATATCATTTATACACATGATGAAGCAACCACTCCTGTCTTGAAGCAGTATTGTATGGCTGTAAGTCTGTATCCTCTTATGATGGAAGGAGTAGGTAATATTGATGGTATCACTCCAACACCTCCTAATGACTTGCAATCATTCAGTGGTCAAGTAACTAATCTTATCTTCTTGTTATCCTCCCAGTGTAAGGGTGCAGTGGCAGTAGGTGAATACTTTATTGCCCTTAACTATTACATTGTACAGGAGTTTGGACCTAATTGGTATGAAAAGTTAGATGTGATAACTACTACAGAGCATTGTAACAAGCAGAGGACTATCAGGGATGCTATATATAAGGCATTCAAACAGTTTATCTATGGTGTAAATCAGCCTGCTGGTAATAGGAGCTACCAAAGCCCATTTACAAACATTTCATATTATGACCATACATATTTTGATTCACTGTTTGGGGAGTTCTATTATCCTGATGGTACTAAGCCTCAATGGGAAGCAGTAGATTGTCTACAAAGGCTGTTTATGAAGTTCTTCAATAAGTTGAGAACCAAGCAGATTCTTACATTCCCTGTAGAAACCATGGCTATGGTGTATGACCCTAAGACTAATGATATTATAGATAGGGACTATAAGGACTTTACTGCTGAAATGTATGCAGAAGGTCATAGCTTCTTTACCTATATATCAGATAGTGCTGATAGCCTTGCATCATGTTGTAGGTTGAGAAATGAGCTTGCAGAGAATACTTTCAATCCTACATCAGGTCTTACTGGTGTTATGACAGGTTCATGTAATGTAATTACTTTGAATCTTAATAGAATTATTCAAGATTGGTGTAAATCTATAGGAGGCATTCCTAAGGTAGGTAATCAGCATGATTCTCTTAAATTTTATTTAACAGATATATTAAATAGAGTATATAAATATCATATAGCTTACAAGGTAATGCTTTATGACCTTGAAGATAAAGGAATGTTTGCTGCTTCAAATGGTGGATATATCCACATAAGCAAGTTATATAGTACCATAGGCATCAATGGCTTGAATGAGGCTGCAAGATTCTTAGGTATGACTGTTGGTAACAACAAGGAATATATTGAGTTCCTGCAACTGGTTCTTGGTACTATCAAAGAGCAGAACAAGATACATTCTATTCATGATGCTAATAGACCATTCCTATTCAACTCTGAGGTAGTTCCTGCTGAAGGTCTTGGTGGTAAGAACTATAGATGGGATAAAGAGGATGGCTATTGGGTTCCTGAGGATGAGAATTTGTATAATTCATACTTCTATGATGCACATGATGATACCTCAGTACTTGATAAGTTCATACTTCATGGAAGACAGACTTACCAATATACTGATGGAGGTAGTGCAGCTCACATTAATCTTGAAGACCATCTGAGCAAAGAGCAGTATCTCAAGCTGATAGACTTTGCTATAGCTAATGGAACCAACTACTTCACATTTGATCATTGGCAAATCTTTGCATTGTCTCTAAGAATATGTCAGTAGTTAACCAATTATCTTTAAGAGATTCTCTAAAACTTCCATTTTTGGCTACTATATCATCAACAGCTATTCCATGTTGTCTAGCGGTTTCCATAAATGCCTCTTTGTATTTTTCACCAGCCATACCAGCAGTATGCTCTACGGACATCCAGTCTTGAAGTCGTATTACACCAGATGATAAAGCTTGACCCAATTGGAAAGTTGATCTGGACATATCGCTAGCACTAGCTCCAGCATAAGCAGCCCAGTTACCAATACCTTTAATAGCAGTCATAGTATCTTCTAAGCCAAGACCAGCCGCTGTGAACATACCAGCATTTTGAGTCATGTCAGAAAAATTATAAATAGTTAAATCTGCATAATCATTAAGTTCGTCTAATGCTTTATTTACAGTCTTTACATCTTTACCAGTATTAGCCATTATTGTTTGTACAGATTTTATTTGTAATTCATATTCACCTAACCCATCTTTAATTGGGTCAATGGTTAAAGCTGATATTAATCTTTTTCCTGCATTAACGGCTGAATTAGTTATATTGGCCAAAGCTGTTACTCCTATAACTTCTAAACCCGAAAATTTACTTTGAACTGTTTCCACTGCGTTTGATAAAGGAGACATGTTTACGTTTTTAGCAGCAGAACCAATATTTTCTAAACTTTTAGATGAATCATTAAAATTTAAACATCGTTTAAGTTTATCGATAGTACCCAAACTCGTTTGTACATTAGACTCGAAATTGCTATTGTCAAACCGCATCTGAACAATTTTTTCATCAATTTCCCTACTCATAATTTAGTAACCTCCTTCCACGCTTCTTCTGCCATTTTATCGAATATTGGTTGAATCGCCGGATTTATATAATCCCTACCTTCAACCCAGCCACCAGTGCCAGTACCGTGACCGTACTGGAGAATGATGGCTATAGGAACACCTTTGTTAATGTTAGAATTATAAAAAGTAATACTTATTGTATCTTTAGTTCTTTGTATTTCGTAATACCATGAACTAGCGGTTTTACCAGAATCAACAGGTGTAGCAGACGAAAGAGCATTTACACCCTCTCGTCCGTATTTATCAAAAGTACTCAAACGAATGGCCTCTTTTAGCTTTTCCATATAAATTATTGATTTTTTAAAATCACCCTTTTGACTAAATTTTATCATTTTGAAATCTCTACTTAACTCTTAATTTTTGTCCCGGATAAATAATATTAGGGTTTACAATTCCGTTCATTTGAGCGATTGTTAAATAATCAGTTCCGTATTTGGCGGCTATAGTAGATAAATTTTACTCCTTCTTCTACAACATGATAAACCACTGAAAATTCATTATTAATAATGTTTTGCACTTCATCATATCTTTCCACCTAACACTATTTTTCTAGTATCACCATTTCCATAATTACCATTCATAACTTCGCTAGCTAAAGTATAGGCTCCTGCATTTGCTACATGATTTATAAATTTTTGAACTTCGTTATATCTTAAACCCAAAGCTTCTTTTCTAGCATCACCATTACCATAACATCCCTGTAAAGTAGCAACTACTAAATCTAAGGTTGAACCTGTTGGATTATTTATCGCCGAAGTTGATTCGTCTTTACCAGCGTATTTATTCCACTCTTTCCTGTCGATATAAGCTTTATCTAAATCTAAGTATCCAGCATAACCATTTAACTGACCACATGATGAATATTGTCTTATGATACATTCATAAGCACCTTCTTGCCAAGGTTCATTTTGATATCCTGTAGGATTCATATCAGCATATTGTGCAATCCATAAACCATAATCACCAATACCTTTTATTCTATCCATAGCACTTTTCTGAATATACACCATAGGTTTAACTCCAGTCTCATTAGCTACATAATCACACCATTGTTTACACCAATTAAAATCTTCAATTCCGAATAAAGGATTGTTTTGGGATTCCCAATCCAAAACTAAAATACCTTGTCCTATATAATCTCTTATTGCATTTATAAAGAAATTAGCTTCTTGTATTGTGTCTCCACCATTAGCATAATGGTAGAATCCTAAGCACTTCCCAGTTTCTATAACTTGATTAGCCTGTCTTTTAAAATCTCCCGAAATATAATAATTACCTTCTGTAGCTTTAACGATTACAAAATCAGCTGGAACCTCACGTAAATTAATACCACTTTGATAATTAGATATATCAATACCATTCATAGTCATTATAAATCACCCTTTCGTATTCATTTTCTTTCTACGAGCTGCATTTAATTCAGCATTACGACGTAGAATTTCATTTTTATTAATGTTCTTAGGAGGAGTATTTTTAATATTGAATACTCGTATTAAAGTTAACAATCTATTAATGTGCCATTTTTGACATTCCATTGGAATATTTAAACTTATCATCCAATAATAAATAATTTCGGTTGTAATTATTTCTCTATTAGGTTTTGAATCTTCATTGGAGAATGTGGTAGCCGTCATGGGTGCTTCTATATAAGTTGAAATTTCAGCAATATTACCATTCGTAAGGTTTTCATATACATAATCAGGAACGTTTTGTGTTATAGTCATGCATCTTATATAATCAATAACTTCTTCTGTTGTTTTATCTCTAGTAGAAAAATATGGTTTACACCATTTCGATTCCCATTTTGAAATTGAAACGAGTGAATGCTCCAAACTTATTGTTTGTGATTTGGTATAAACAAATTCTTCTTTATCCTCATCCCATTTTTCTACTCCAGGAATAGTTATTTGAAGCACTATAATCACTCCTTTTATTATTTGTCAACGTTTGGTACTATACCGTTTACAAATTCAGCTGCTTTTTCAGCATCAGTAGCTAACTCCATAAATAAATTAGAATAAGCTTCTGTTTGTGAAAAATCTCTAGATAATTCTTCTGTATTTAACGTAATCTTTTTCCTATCAGGACTCTTTTCACCATAAGCTTTTAGTATAAGTTCCTTAAATATTTTTATTATTGATGGTGCATCTTGTGCAGCCACCACTCTATTAATCATCTCATCTAATCCACCAGCTGTAGATAAATTCATTTCAACAATTTCAGCTTTAGATAGATTAAAATAGAAATCTTCATTCCTTTCAACGCCATTATAATCAGTATATTTTATATTCTTTTTTAACATAATATTTACTCCTTTCATTCTATAAAAATTAAAAGACTCCGTAATTTAAACGGAGTCATGATCATATTATTGAGAATTATTCTTTAATAAAGTAATAACTTCATCTGGAAGTGGTAATCTAGCATTAACAGAAGTACTATCTCCACCATATAATATTGCTTCTAAAGCTGCCATTTTTTCTTTACCAACTTTAGTAGAATCGACAATTAGAGAAGCAGTTGGTTTGTATCCGGTAACATTAACTGGTGTTGTTGTTATTTCATATGAGAAAGTAATAGCTTCTGGACTATCATTTATAGTACTATAAGCTTTTTCTGAAGGTGATGCTTTAGCCCCATATATTAAATGAAGCTTATAACCATATTCGTTACCTTTAACATCATTACCTAAAGTTGTTCTATAGCATAAACCAAATGTTTTTCTATTTTGTTGTCCTATGATAACTCCAGGTGCAACTTCTGCTGAACCGTCGCATTCAGCAAACTCATCTGGATAAGTGTAAACATTCTAAAGTACCTCCAAATTCTTCAGCTGATGTTAATTCAAGATATTTAATATCGTCAGCATATAATGGTGTTGCTTCTGCTCCTGAAGGTGATTCTTTAACGCTTAGTTAAACCATTCCATGCCACACCGTTAGTATATGCTCCACTTTCATCTGGTAAATAAAGAACACCTATTTTTGACACCAGTCTCATATAACTTTTCGCCTAGTTTTATCCCATTCTATCTTAGACATGATTTATTCCTCCTTAATATAATTATTTAGATGCGAAATCTACTTTTGCTGCAGCAGTTGCTAATATATCATATATACTTACAGTAACAACCTTATTTGCTTCTTTAAAAGCTACAGGAAAATAGAACGCATTATTATAAGCAACTAAAACGTTACCTTTTCTACACATGTTTAATAATTCAGCTGAAGAATTTGGAGGTACTTTAGAATGTTACACTTATCCAGATGAGTTTGCTGAATGCGACGGTTCAGCAGAAGTTGCACCTGGAGTTATCATAGGACAACAAAATAGAAAAACATTTGGTTTATGCTATAGAACAACTTTAGGTAATGATGTTAAAGGTAACGAATATGGTTATAAGCTTCATTTAATATATGGGGCTAAAGCATCACCTTCAGAAAAAGCTTATAGTACTATAAATGATAGTCCAGAAGCTATTACTTTCTCATATGAAATAACAACAACACCAG
>CYGL01000213.1_pt1 | contig 30267 bp, 41 predicted proteins | sample 485531 | NCBI WGS metagenome assembly CYGL01 (sample SAMEA3497897, study PRJEB9818) | human gut metagenome | reverse complement strand
ATAACCCAGAGAGCAGATACCGCTCTGGATACCCGCCAGAGAGCGGGAGGTATCCTGCTGATAGAAGCCCTCAGACAGAGCCGCGCGGGTGTCTGCACCGCCCTGACCAGTTGCGCCAGTGCCGACCAGATAGGGGATGTAGCTGTTCATGCCGTTGTCGCCGCCGTTGCGCCCGTTGCCGTAGTTGCCCCAGCCGAAGATAATGGCAAGAATAATGACAGCCCACAGACCCTCGTTGCCGAAGAATCCGCCGTTGTTATTGCCGCCGTCCTGCCCAGCCAGATAGCCAGTTGCAAAATCGTCCATAACAAAACTCCTTTCAGTTTTGCGTTATGCCATCCCACCGCCGTATGCGGTAGGCGAAGCCAAACAAGTGCGGTTTTTGTCAAGTCCGCAAAAACTGAGAAGCGTTTCGCTTAGAGGGATGCGCTATCGTGGCAGCGTCAAATTCAGGACGGCTTGCCAGGCCGGTTCAGGTCGATGCCACGCTCTTTAGCGAGGTTCTGTGCCATCGTTCGGAGCTGTGCTTCGTTCTTACCATGAATCAGGTTCAAGCCCTGCATGATGGGTGCGCTCTGCCCACCCAGCTGCTGGATAAGCCCCATCGGGTTCTGCCCGGTGCGAGCCAGATTTGCAAGCTGCATGATAGGGCTATGAGTAATCATGTCAAACGGAGAGGGCATCGCTTATTCTCCTTTCTTCGCTGCGGCAGCTGGCTTCGAAAAGCTCTTCTGCCATTTTTCCAGTTCATCCAGCCTGTGGACGAGAGTGCTATACTCCTCAATAGGCACATACTGCTGTGTCGGTGCAGCGGTCTGCTGTGCCTGTTGTGCTTGCATTTGCCTCCACGCTTCCGGGCTGTAAAACTCCTGTACATAGGATTCGCAGGTGTCTGGGTTGAGCCGCTTGCAGTAGATCACACCGCTGCGCAAATCCGGGCAGTAGGTTGGCCTGCCGTACAGGTCGGACGGTATCGCCAAAAATTCCTCCCTGCTGGAAACAGGTCTGCCAAGCAGCCAACCGCCATCCTGCGCCGACTGCTGAACAGGCTGTTGCCCATTCATCGGCTGCGGACGCTGCGGTTGCACCTGCTGCATCTGCGTACTCGGTAGGGGAGCGGCAAGACCTACCGTTCCCATGCCACCGTAAGGATTGACAGGCTGCTGCGGAACATAGGGCGCTCCGGGTGTCGGATAATAGCTCATAATACATCCCTCCTTGTGCATCCAGTGTACCGCATCGGCAAAAACCGAAAGACAACGAACGACACAACGAAGGACAAAAGTGTATCGTTCGCGTTGGGATTGATCTTCAAAAATATCTTGCAAATCAGAATCTTTTTTGCGTTTTCCTATTGCAAAAATGATTCTTTTGTGACTATAATTAAATCACGGTAAGGAACACAAAATAAACGGAGGAACGAACAATGACGAACGAACTGAAGAACGAGATCATGGGCCTGGAAGCTGCAAAGGCAGAGATGAAAAAGAGAGCCGCATCCCTTGATATTGATGCAGAAGATGATATAGCAGACCCTCCGTTTTGGATCTACGAACAAGCAACGTGGAACTTCCCTCGCGCTTATACCTATCTCAAGCTGAAGGAAAAATACGAAGACCTGAAAAAGAACTGCTGTCTCGTTGGAGACAACCGTGAAGGTCTCTTCGCATTTTACGAAGAGAGCTTGAGCGCGATTGAAAACGGCGCAGAAAACTATGACGAAATCGCTCACAATTGCGCAATCTACTCCAACGCAGCATATCGCAACGATCGGTATTTTCATAAGTATTTGTAAGCTGTCGCCTTCTATGGCGACTAATGGTGAAAAAATGGAAAAGAACCAAGTACAGAGGAAGTGCAAGCGTTGCGGTGTTGTTTTTGGGGCAAAACCAGGATGCGACCGCTCTTATTGCAGCGAATGTTCCAGGGATATCAAGCGGGAAACTGTATTGAGAGAAAGGGTCTGCGCTACTTGTAAAAACACGTTTTTGGGCTATCCACATTCCAAATATTGCCCTACTTGCAAAAGAGAGGCGATGTTGGAGGCTCATCGTCGAAGCAATGAAAGGACAAAAAAACGGAACGACCCGAAAACTTGGAAGTACAGATATCTGCCAGAGCTGTGGAGCTGCTTACACTGTTGTTTCTGGAGTGCAGCGTTATTGCCCAGAATGTGCAAAAATTGTTGTTTAGGACAATATCCGAAATCACAAACGAGAATACATGTGGGAAAATCGAGCCGAAAAGGGGGAGCAGAAAAAAGAAAGGCGAAGTATGCGCCGGGTCTGCGTTATATGCGGAAAGGCGTTTGATTCCAAAACGTGTACGAACGTTTGCTCACCGGAATGCAAAAAGATACGAAATCGTGAAAATCAAAAAAGAGCAGATATAAAACGCGGAAAGCAAAAAGCAAAAGAATAGGAGAAAAACCATGTACAAGGTAATCAATAACCGCCGCTACAACACGGAGACCGCGAAGAAATTGGGCTACTGGGAGTCCGATCGGGACTATCGCGGTCTCTACCACGAGGAAGAGGTGCTCTATCGGAACAAGGCCGGAAACTATTTTTTGTACGGCTACGGCGGAGCCGGGAGCAAGTACAGCAAACAGATCGGGGTCAACGAGTGGTCCAGCGGCGAGTCGATTCTTCCGTTGGAGGAAGAAGACGCCCGCAAGTGGGCAGAAGCGCATCTGGACGGGAACGAGTATGAGATGATCTTCGGAGAGCCGGGCGAAGCCGAGGACGTCCAGGCTACGGTCCGTATCCCTGCCGCAGTTGCGCAGAAGCTCACGGAGCGGATGGAAAAAGAAAAGTGCAACCGAAACGACCTGATCCTTGCCGCGATCCGGGAATATCTGAAATGAGAAAAGCCCCTGGCACGATATCAGTGCCGGGGGCTTTCTTCAAAAATATTTTTGCAAAACTGAATCTTTTTTGCGTTTTACTATTGCAAAAATGATTCTTTTGTGCTATAATTAAATCACGGTAAGGAACACAAAATAAACGGAGGAACAAACAATGGCGAAGTTTTATGACGACAAAAAGATCCTGAGCATCACCATGACGGATGACCGGACGGGAATCGACTTTGAGGACGAGTTTTTTGAGGTTGGTCAGCTCCATTACAACATGGAGCTGGATGCGTTCAAGGTAGAGGATGTCGATTATCTGATCGACCAGGCCGTGACCTATGCGAACGGCACCAATACCGATTTTGAGTACCAGTACGACGAGGACGGCAACCTGCTGGACGGCTGCAGCGTGTCTTACACCGTCGAAGATATGTGACCGAAACAAAAAACCCCCGGTGTCCACAGTGGACACCGGGGGTTTTCAAACATCCGCCCTAATGCGCTTCTACGAGAGGCCGGGTGGATTTATTGAGATAATTATACCACAATCCGTGCAAAAAGAAAAGCCAGCGGGTAAACGTTCTTCCGCTGGCTCTCTGTACACATTTCTCCGAAGTGTGTGTACTCTACTTCGGACGGTATAGATAGTATATCACACATTCAGCATTTTATCAATGCCTTTCAGCCGGTAGCCTATCGCCGTCCGGCTGTAATGTGTCTGTGCTGCAATGTCCACGCAGCAGAGCTGCTCGACGTACCGCAGTAAGGCTATCTTACGGTCTACCCTCCCAAGCGGTGCGCTTTTGATGGCGGCGGTCATCTGCTGTCGGTCAAGTCCTTGCAGCGTAGCGGGCAGCACTACACGAGCCGCCGCCACAGGCAGCACCAAGCCAGAAGGGCTGCGGCAGCTGTCCGGCGTTGCGCACCATTACGGTGACATTACCGAGATGGTCGATTTTCCCGCATCTCTTGATTTCGCAAAATCGTTTCTGGTCGTATGTAGTGCTGCTCATGGTGATCTCCTTACTCCTTGCCCTGCATCTGATTGAGGACGTGATCGGCGTGAATGGCCTCCTGGGTGAAGGAGTTGTTCTCCCACCACGCCACGAGGGAAGCGACGACGGTGATGCCGGTGGTGATGATCTGCTCCAACTGCACCGACTCGATGGGGAGCGGGGAATGGCCGGTTGCGCTCAGAATCTGATTGGTCAGTGCCAGCGCGAGGACGGCGGTGCGGGCGATGGTTCCAGCGGAAATCTTGTTGGTGGTCATGGTATTAGTTCCTTTCCTTTTCTTCGAGGTCGGCAATGCGATGATTTGCGACCTTCATCTGTTCTTCCAGCACAGGGATGCGCTGGGCGAAATTGTTGTGTGCCCGGACTTCGCGGGTCAGCTCTTCCAACTTGGTTTCGGTCACGGCTTGGCTCTTGCTGTTGGCAATCAGAACGCCGACCAGCGTGATTGCACCGGTAATGAGGGCAACGACGATACTCTCCATTCGGCTTATACCTCCCGGAGCCGGTCCAGCCCCTTTTTCGCGATGATCGCGGCGTAGTCCTTATACGCATGGCTCAGGTCAACGCCCTTGCTTACGCCGGGAATCTTGCCCTTTCGAGTGTACTGCCACATACCGAACGGCCAGTCCGGTTCAGGCTTCTTGCTTCGGTATGCCGCCAGCCAGACGTCATACGGCTTGAGCGCTGCGCCGGTCATGTACAGGTTATCACGGGCAAAATACAGCCCGGTGTACAGCATAGCGTAGAAGCCCCAACGCTCCACCGTAGCAAGCGCATAGGCGGCAATGTCGGTCAGGGTCTGCTTGTCGAGCGGTGCTTGCACATACTTGTCCTCAATGTCCACCGCAACCGGCAGCTGCACCGTCTTGCCGGTCAGCACCTTGCGCAGCAGGGCAAGCTCTGCGTCAGCTTCTGCCGTGTTGACCGCTTTGCAGTAGTAGTACACGCCGCAGGGGATACCCAGCCTCTGGCACTCGGCATAGTTGCGCTCAAAGGTAGGGTCGATGTAGGGCTTGCTGGGCTTGTCCTCTGCGCTGTTGCCCAGCGCCCGTAGCATCACGCCGGAGACAAGGCCGCTTGCCTTGACCTTGTCCCAGTCGATGCGCCCCTGCCAGCGGGAAACGTCCATGATAGGTCTCATACGCTGCTCCTTAATACTTTTCGCCGGTGATTTCTTCGTACTCTTTTGCGGTCAGGCGGTCGCGGGCTGCCAGCATTTGCAGCATGGCTTTGCTCCACATCCCGCTGTTGTAGTTCTTTTTTGCCAGAAAATAGCCGTTGCTGTGCTCAGTCATGGTATGTGCCCTCCTGTTCTTCGTTGGTTTCCTCTACCGGCACGCCCTCCAAAAGGCAGAGAAACTCTACCTTTGCAACGGCGTTGGCAAGGTCTGCCGCGCGATTTTCTTCTTCCTGCCGGATTTTGATACTTCCGGTGTTGTGAATAATCTCCATAGTATCCTCCTTAGCCTAACGTGGTCATTTCGCAAGCCGGGGCGCAGCGATACGCGTAGATCGCGTACCAGCTGTTGACGTGGCCGCTGGAGCCCACGCCGAAGGAACTGTAGCCGTTGCCACGAAGCGCAGAGCGCAGCCGCACAGCGCGGCCCACGGTGCGCTGTGCAAGGTCGCGGGTGATGCGCAGCGGGTAGGCCCGCCACAGAGCCTGCGGGGTCTTTGCGCCGGTGCGCTCCTTCCAGTACGGCCAGTAGGTGCCCTCACCGGACACCTGCTGCGAGCAGTAGATCTCCTCCAGCGAGGGCAGGAAAATCTTATCATAGGTCACCACAGCGCTGCCGTCATCGGTGACAGTGTTGCCGTAGGTCACGACCTTCACGCGGGTCAGCGCGTTCTTGAAGTCATCAGAAAATCCAGCGAGGAAGCCGGGCACGGTGTCCGCCTGATTGGGCTTCATGTCCCACTCGTCCTGCGGAGTCCACCATGCGCCAGCAGCCTGATCGCTGTTGAGGTACTGCCGGTATGCGGACTTCCACCACCGGTTGTCGCCGTCGCCCACGGGATGCAAGCCGTTCAGCTTGCCGTTGGGCTTAGCAAGGAAGGTGCCCAGATTGGTACCGGCTTCACCGGCAGAGACGTTGCAGGTCTCCAGCAGTTCGCTCTTGTTCTGGTCTTTGTAGACGTACACCTTCCAGCTGGTGGGAGCAGTATCCGGGGCGTCGTAGAAGCCGGTCAAGCGTGCACCAGCGGGCGCATTTTTGGTCAGGGTAAACTGGTAGGTGGTGCCGGTCTTGACGTTGGTACCCCAGTCAAGACCCATCTTGACGTTGTAGGTACCAGCCACCAGACCAGCCTCCGGCACAACATAGAAAGCCTGATACGCAGAAAACTGGATATCTTCCAGAGATGCGTAGTGCATCTGCAGCACCATTGCGGGTGCGGTGGTGCCGGTCTCACCCTCTGCGATATCGTCCGTCTTTACCACGTCCCACGGGCAGTCATACGCCTTGCCATCCTTGCCGGTGTAGGTGTTGACAAGCTGGGTGCCGGTGGGGAAAACCGCCGGTGCATTACCGGCAGCCACCACCGACTTGATGGCGTTGTAATCCATCTCCTCCACGAGCGTTGAGGTCTGCGCCTTTGCGATAGCACCCAGAGATGCGGACATCCCCAGCAGCGCAGCGGTCATCTGGTCAAGCTTTTTGCCGTTGTCTTTTGCGGTCTCGTCCAGATAGATAGGTTCTGTTACCATAGTTTCAGCCATGTGTTTTGCTCCTTTCAGGATTTAACATATTTCATGCAGACTTTGCCGTTTACCACAACAAAGCCGCAGGATTCGAGGGCTGCGGTGCGCGTATCTAGCGCCTGTTCTGCCCGTTCCGCACGGGTGGTTTCGGCGGTAATGGCGGTGTTCAAGCGCTGCTCCTCGCCTTTGGCGCGGGATGCTTCAGCGGCAATCTTCTTCGCGTTTTCCTGCTCTGCCGCCTTTGCGCGGGTAGCTTCCTCCGTGATTTTAGTGGATAGAGCGCTTTCGGCGGCTTGTGCGCGCTCGACCTCAGTCGCGATGCTGTCGGCGTTGGCTTTTTCCGCTGTTTCTGCGCGGGAAATCTCAGATGCAAGGTCATCCCTTACGCCCTGAATCGCGTCACCGGTCGCCTTTGCATCCGCAGCCTTGCCGGAGAGGGAGAGGGTGGGGTCGATCATGTTCTTGAGCTCTTCCCAGGTCCGGATCGCCGAGGTCCAGTCCGCGTTGGTGACCTGAGTGATATAGAAGAAGCTCTCCACCGACGTCCCGCCGGTATAATTGTCATTGCGACAGTTGCAGTCAATGGGCCAGCCATGGAGCATGTATCCATTGCTGCCGGTCACGCAGAGCATGACGCTGACATGGCCGGGGACGCGGAGAGCCTGACGTGCGATCTCGCAGGTGACGACGTTGCCGGATACCGAGCAGGCCGCCCGCTTGCCAGCGCCGTCGTTGATGGTATCATACCATCCCTCATTCTGAGGGCCGAATCCTCGGTACATGATGCTGTACGTTGCACCGGACGGCGCAGCGTATGCTTTGCCGTCCTTGTACAGCACCGCCTTAAAAAAGCGGCTCTGCGCGTCGTTCTCCACAACGTCCAGACGCAGCGGAAGGCCGGGGTTGTCGAAATCAATTTTGATTGTTTGCATTGTCGTCCTCCTTTTCAAGCAATGGAGCGTAAGTCAATGTCTTTCCGTCCCAGAGATAGTTCTTTCCACTGCCTCCATCATCTGGGAACTCTTCAAAAAGCACCTCATTGTCAGGCAGCTGTTTAGGTAGAACGCTTTTGTGTGTCCAGGATCCATAATACAGCCGGCCAGTAGAGTCAATTTTGCATTGATAAAAATAATCCTGTTTTTTCATCATCTGCCTCACAGAAACCCGTAAATTTCTTTTGGAACGCAAAGACTGTTATCTTTTTTCCAACCATCGCTGGTCGGAATCTCTAAGTCGTATGACAGCGGAGTAACGCCAGGCACATTTGGCACACCCAAAATACCGACCGGCTTGGTGTAACGGGACGTGCGTTCATAAGCATCTCCAAAATTAACGCCGGTAGAATCTGCCCAAACATCTCGCCTGTGTACCGTATTCCATGGATATATCATGGAGTATTTTTTTGGACTGCCATTCCAATCTTTTGAGCCAATCGGAATAACGACCGATGCTGTTCCGGCTCCACCGCCAGATGCAAGCCAGGTAGAACCTTTGTGGCTTTCGAATGTGATAAGGAGTGCAGAATATCGACTGAGGTCAAGATCTACTTTTCCTGCGCTCCAGTTGGTCACATCTCCAAAAATTTTGATAGGCGTTCGGTTTCGTATGCCGTTAAATTCCAGTCCATCATCGCCGATGGTGTAAGAGTAATCGCCGACGCCGAAATTGATATTTCCGGTATCGCTCTTATTGATGTAGTCTGTCGCAACATGGCTTGCACGTTCTGCGGCTTCTGTCGCGCCTGTCGCAACATGGCTTGCACGTTCTGCGGCTTCTGTCGCGTCCGTGGCCAATGTCCCGGCATCCACCGCCCGGTCGTTTGTGGTGGTCACGCGGCTGCGCTCACGGATGGTCGTGCGGGCCAGGCGCTCTTTGGCGTCGCCCACTTGCAGGGAGTCATAACGCTCCAGCAGTGCGTTGTAATCCGTCTTGGTGATCCCGCGCCGTGGCGCTCACGCCCAAACGCAGATACCGCACCTCGACCGTATCCCCCGCGCAGGATAATCCCGCTCTGGCCGGAGCCGGTGTACTCCACGCACTTTTCCAGCTGCACATAAGAGACCGTCAGGCTGACGCTGATTTTGCCGATCTCATTTTTCTGAATAAACTCATCGGCCGTCTTTTTCATGCTGGCGTCCGAAGGCGCTTTCTGGTAGTAGCTTGTCAGGTCGAGCGGGTAGATCTTCCGGTAGCCGGTGATGCTGGAAGCCGCGATGGGTTCTAGGTCGTAATACTTGTTCTTCTCGCTGCTCATCCAATAGGGATAGACGTGGGTGTACACGTCCTCAATGTTTTTTTCCTGGGTGACGTCCAGCAGGTTGAGGCCGTAAGCGATTTTGACGCCGCGGTCAACGGTCTCTTTTTTGCGCAGCACACAGCTCAGGCCGTCGAACGTCCATACACCGTTATAGACCGAGGCGAGGTTGTCGCTGTTGCTGGACAGCAGCGCAGCGCGGACGGTCATCGGCTTCGAGACCGAAAACGTGCCCTCAGTATCGTAACTGGCCGAAATGTCAAACGGACAGTCTCCTACGATTCCAGCCTTGAGTTTTGTGATGGCCTCGCCCAGCGACGCAGCCGTGAAAGGCTTGACGATGCAGTTGTTGAGGTCATACGAGATGTGATGCGCATAGGCCTGGATCTTTCCGTCAATGGGCCGCGTCATCCGGTAGATGCGGAACAGCTGCCGGTTTTCGTACCGGGACGGGGCCGCGCTGATGAGTCTGCGTTCGGCCAAAAGCTCCGCATGGAGACCGGTCATCGGATAGATGAGGGTCAGGTCATACGCACCGTTCTCTTCGCAGCTGACGGTGCAGCTCAGGGCGTCCTTCAGCGCGCCCAAACCGTAATTGCCGATGGAGGTCACATCGGCCTCGTGTAAGATCGGCGTCATAATGTCCACCACCTTGGAGTCAGGGTCACGCCGGTCACGCCGCCGCTCCAGCTGATCGTATTTTCGCCCGGCTGCAGCGTGGGCCAGGTGCCGCCGACAAGCGCGTTGGCATTGGTGCCGCCGGTAAGGTATGCGTCCCAGTTTTCGCAGTCGGCATAAAGCACCCGGTCTGCGGGGGGCATGACGGCAAATTCTACGCCGTTGACGACGACCTTTCCCTCTGTGCCGTTCCCGGTGATCTCCAGATAGGGGAGCGCCACCTGATCCAGCGGGTTGAGAAGGGTCTGGCCGTTTTCCAGTGCCACGGCCTGATAGCCGGACACGAGGAAGTGACGCGGATCACAGTCAAAATCAACCGACAGCCGGCCGTACTTGTTGAGGATGTTCGAGATGCTGCCCGGCTTGGCCGTGGCAAAATAAAAAAATGACGGGTCGTATCCGTCGGAGAGCTGATGCGCTCCCGGCGTTCCGGCCAGCCATTTCTTGACGGTGCGGGCGTCTTCCGCCGTCGGGTTTTTGCCGTGGAAATACAGCTGATACGTCACGGTGATATTGTCGTAATAGCCCAGGTCAGCATGGAGCTTTCCGTTTCGGCCCGGCACCTCATACTCCTCGTATTTGGCTTCCGGGACCGGGATCTCCGGCTTGTGCTCGATGTGGCAAAAATACTCGTCCGAGCTGTGGCCGTTAAAATACAGGTATTTCTCCATTGGCGGAGGCCTCCGAATTGATCATCATTTGCAGCTTGTCGATGGTGTACTGGGCGATCTCTTCAGCGTCCTGCCCTTCCTTCGGGTAGATGCTGATGCTGACGCCGCCCATGCTGATGCGCCGGGTGTTGTAAGCTGTGGTGAGCGCAGAGCTGGCCCGGCCCACGTCATAGGTGAGCTGGGTCTCCATCTGGCCGCTCAGCCCGCGCACAGCGTCGCGCAACACATAGGCATTATCGGTGATCCCTTTGGCCATGCCCTTGACCATGTCCGGCATCCACTGCTCATATTCCCGCAGCGGGCCGACATCCGGGCGAGAGAAATGCAGGAAACTTTTCACGGTCTCGGCCAGCCCTTTGGCAGCAGTGGCCAAAAATCCGCCAGCCTCTTTCATGCCGTTCGCCATTCCGGTGACAAGGTCAGCGCCCCAGTTGTTCGACTCATTGGCCAGGCCGGAAAGATTCGTTCCAATCAGGTTGCCCACAATGGACAGGCCCGCGCTTGCAATCGCTCCCGGTATGCCGCCCTTCATGTAGCCCGTAGCCGCTGAAACAAGCCCTCCTACAATCAGACCGGGCACGTCGATATTGTCAAAAAAACTGTCGCTTGCACGGTAGCCTTTTGCCAAGTCAGAAAACCAGCTTCCAAGCGGACTCTTGCTCAGATTGGAAGCCGCCTGCTCCAGACCGCCCAGTTTCGTATCGAGGTCGAGAATGAACTGGGAGAAGCTTCCCACCGTGCCCTGAATGCCGATTATTTCTTCTTTCAGGGGTTCTATATGCTCCTGTGTATCAACGACCTGGTCTCCGATATACTTTGTGGTAAGAGTAACCGCTTCGGCGATGCCGTTGTTCATCCGGATAAAACTATCGGTGACGGTTTTGCCCGTCTCCACCATTTTATCCTCATACTGCCCAAGCTCTTCATTCCAGACTTTTTGCAGCTCTTTTGTGGTCTGCGTGGTGCGTTCCAGTGCTCCCTGTACACCCTCTTGGCCATAGATTTTTTGAGTCTTGGTGCTGGTTGAGGTGTTCGAACGTTCGACATTCGCCGTCTGCTCTTTTGTGCTCAGAAGGTTTCCTGCTTCGTCAAATGTCTTGATTTGAGTGACAGCCTCCAGCGCACCGTCTTTGACACGGTTGAACGTATCAGTAACCACTTTGCCTGTGGATACCACTTTGTCTTCCATCTGGCCGGTGGATTCGTTCCAGACTTTTTGGATCTCCTGGGTGGTCTGGGTGGTACGATTCAGGGTTCCTTCCACGCCTTCCACACCGGATAGCTTTTCTGTGTTCGTGCTGGAGCTGGAAAGGGTCTGATTGACAGATTCGCTGGTCGTCTCGCTGCTCTTTTCAACACCGTTTATCAGCTTGACGACCTGCTTGTAGTTTTTCTGGATGCCGTCCACCATCTCGGTCCATGTCCGGGTGACGGTCTGGGCGGTTTCTTGCGTCGTGCCCTTGAGCTGCTTGGTCGTTCCGTCGTAGACGTTGTAGGTGTTATCGGCGGTTTCCGTCACCTGCTTGATGGCGCCGACGATGTTGCCGGTGCCCTCCAGCAGCTGGGTGTTGGTTTCGGTCACACTTTTGGCGAGCTTCTTTTGGTCGGCAGCGGCCTTTTTGTTTTTTTGGGTCGTGCTCCCGGTCGGCGTATCGCTTCCGCTGCTGGTCGGGGTCGTTACGGTCGGATGCAGCCGGTCGTATTGCTTTTGGTTTGAGATGCCTTTTCCGGCGAGGGCCTCCTGCCTTCTACGGTTCTTGTTTTTCTGGCTGTCCGTCTGTGAGCGGTAGTCCTCGTAACTGTCATATCCTGCATAGGCGTCCTTGCCCAGCGCCTTGTTGAGCTTGTAGCTCCACTGATCGAGGACGCTGATTGCATTTTTGGCAATGGTAGACAGCCCATCACCCAAAGCAGACATCTCGCTGATTACGCCTGAGATCAGCGGGTTCAGCGATGCGATTTCCTTCGCCAGACCGACCCAGCCGTCCGTTTTGTATGCTTCAGCCGCCGCAACCGTCATATCATTGAGGTTGCCGACGACCATTTTGATGCCGTCGGTCAGATCGGCAGTCATAAGGCCCGCCAGCTGGGTGGCGTTATCCGTCAGCGTGGACATCTGGCCGTTGAGCGTCTCGCTCTGGGTGGACATGGAGTTGTAGTACCGTCCGCCCTCGTCTGAGGCCTTTTCCAGTGCAGCGGTCAGCACGTCATAGGTGACGGTCATTTTCTGCACTTCGGCGGTCGATTTGCCGGTGTAGTCGGCCAGAATGCCGTAGACATCAATGCCCGCATAGGCAAATTGTTTGATGTCCGCCGCCGTGGCCTTTCCGGCATTTTTGATCTGCTGGAGGTTCTGGGCCATTCGGCTCAGCTCTTCGTTGCCGCCGCCGGTGGCCGAGACTGCATCGCCCAGCGCCAGGATGACTTTGCGGGAAGAATCTGCGTCAACGCCGGTCGAGATCAGAAGCTCATTTGCCTTTACAAGGCCTGCCGTGTCGAAGGGGGTCCGGGCCGCGTCCTGCTTGATCTGTTCCAGCGCGTCTTCCGCAGCGGATGCGCTGCCGAGCATGTTTGTCAGTGCCGTCTGATACTGCTCCAGCTGGGCGTTATAGCTGACGCCCGCCTCAACGACCTTTTTGCCAGCCGACAGCAGAGCGCTGCCGATGGTCTCATAGGCTTTTGCGGCCAACGTGCCCGCTGTCACAGAAGCAGCAAGGTCGTCGCCAGCCGTTTTTGTCTGGTCCGAAAACTCGCCCAGACCGTTTTCCGCGTCCGACAGGCGGCTCTTGAGGGTTGCTAGTTCGGCGCTTGTCTTGTTGATAGCTGTGCGGAAGCCGGATGCCTCTTTGCTGGCGTTGCCCCATTTTGTGACTGCTTTTTGGAGCATCGTGTTTTGTGCCGAGAGGGCAGACTCCTGATTTTGAATCTGCTTTTTCAGCACGGAGGCAATGGAGGAGGCCTTTTGCTGTGCGGTGGCGTTTTTTCCAAGCTGTGCAGTGACAAGATTCAGCTCAGAGGAATACTCCTTCTGCTGCTGGATGATGTTCTGCATCTGTTTGCGGTATTCGCTCTCGCCCTCAACGCTGATTTTCGGGCCGATGTCCGTTTTTGCCAAGCGTTACCACCTCCTCCTCATCGTATCGCCGCCAGTGTATCCAGGTCGGCATAGACTTTCTGGTCTGCACCGTTCTCGATCTGCATACACGCCATATAATCCAGCATTCGGCCAAGCGGGCAGGCCAGAACTTCGCGCTCTGTCATTCCGAGCTTTCGGCCGTAATACAGATACCATGTGGTATTCAGCCGGATCACATGGCGGTTTCGCCGTTTTTTGGGTTGTTATCCGGTGCGACCTCCACATCGCGGGACGACCCGCCGCGCAGAGCCATGGCAACGTCGGCCCAGATTTCGACGATCTCAGCGCCGGACAAAATCGCCTGAAGAACATCATCTGCCGGAAGGTCTGCGATCTTTTCCGGAGCTTCGCCGGAAAACGAAGCGCTTGCGGCGAGATACGCCTTGCCAGCTTCCGCCAGAGGGCGAAGCACGGTCAGGATCACGCGCATCATTTCGGACAGTTCCTGCTTGTCAGCATGAGCGGTGACGCTCTCCACGACTGCGTTGACATTGCCGAACGCTTTTTCCAGCACATCCGCCGCGCCGATGGTCAGGCAGAGCGGAAACTTTTTGCCCTTGATATTCGTCCACACAACATACTTGTCGTTCATCCGTTATTCGCCTCCCAGAGCTTTCTTGATGAAGGCCACTGCCGCGCTTTCGGTCGTGAACAGGGTCTTCGGGATGATCTTCCAGCGGTTCTTCGCGCTGTCGTCCCGCATGATGGTGAAGTCGATGTCCTGGGTCTGCCAGTCGATCTGATCCTCCTGCGTGGTAGCGTCGTCACCGGGCACCTTGCAGCGGCATTTTGCCAGAACCATGGCGCCCCAGTAGCTCTTGCCGTCCCGCTGGACCTTTTTCACGGCACCGATGCCGATGTAGGGCGGCTCCATCTCCGCGCCATACTCCAGCGTCTCAACGCTGTTGCTGCTGTCCACCTGCACCGGGTTGCCCGCTTTCAGGCCCATGAGGAAGGCTTCGTCGTCCGGGCTTAGGCCGTCGATGGTCATGGTGCCGGAGCCGTCCGTGAAGGCGGAGCCGGTCTCGGTCTCGGCCAACCGGTCGTCGGCGTAGAAGTTGTTATCGTCGCTGGTCGAGATATCGGTGCTCATACTCACCGAGCGGCCCAGCTTGCGGACGCCGGTGTAAGTGACGTTCCCGCCGTCGGCTGCATACAGCGCGACGTGAATGTTGGAAAAACCGGTCGTCACAATGCTTTTCGGATTTTCAGGCATAATTTTTCCTCCAAATAAAAAAAGAAGAAGGTGTCCACGGTGGACACCTTCTTTGGGGTTATTTCTTCGTAATGGCTTCGATTTGCTTCTGGATCACCACTTCCATGGTGTTTTGCGCATTTTTCCGGCAGGCCTTGACAGCAGGGGCGATAAAAGGCGTTTTGTCGCGCACACTGCTCCCGCTTTCAACACTTCGGGCAATGAGCGCGTTTGGCTGGCCGTTCGGATAAGTCTTTGTCTGGACCTCGTTGTAGCCCTCAAAACCGATTTTGACGTTCCAGGCACCGTTTTCGTGGCGCATGTTGGTGATGCCGAAGCCCTCTTGCAAGCCCTTTTTCTGTGCCTCAGAAATTCCATGCAGTTTTTCGCCTGCATCTCTAGATTCCTGCGACAGATAGAAATACGACTGCTTCGCCGGTGGTGCCTGGACTGGAAGCGCGTCGATGGACTGTTTGATCGCATCGGCCACGACTTTCGCGCCCTCATAGACCGCATGTTTGCAGATGCTGTCCGTCTCGTTGGTTAGCTTTTCCAGCTGGGCAAGATAGTCATTGGCCTTTTTGGAGGTGATTTTAGCCACAACCGGCCACCTCCCAGCTCCACTCGTAGTGCCAGATACCGCGGTCGGCTTCGAACTGGATGCTGTTCAGCCGCCAGGCGATGGAATCGAACGAGTCAAACGACTGTTCCAGCGCCTCGCGCCAGGGGTCGAACTCGTTCTGGGTGAAAAGGTCGGTCGTGCCGGTGATGCAGCCCTCGACGTGCTTGCCTTCCGCCTCAAAATCAGAGGCTCCGTCTTCCTGCCAGACGAAATACCGCTTGGATTTCATCCGCCCACCATGGCTCACCTGATCGGTGACGGCGGTATGGGCCGCGATGATGCACTCGCTCCACGTCATTTGCCATCCTCCTTCAGGCGGTCGTCGAAATCTTCTTCGACGGCCCGCAGGCTGATATCCATCGAGGGCGGGTGGCAGTTTTCGACTACCTGCACCGTGTCGATGCGATAATACTGGCCGTCTTCGGTCCGGGCCACGTCCTGGCTGCTGATCTGCACCGGTGCGCGCGGCACCCGCACCACGCGGACGATCTCCGCGAGGTTCTGGCGGCTGAGATACAGCCGGTTGATGCCGAGCCGCTGCTCTTCGTAACAGGCCGAGAGCTTTCTTTTCAGCTTGATTTTGGGTTGGTGGCCGACATCGGCGACGTCCTCGGTCGAAAAGACGGCCAGAATGCCAGCGTTGAAGTTCTGCGAGATGTCATTCGTTGGTCTGGTCGGCATTTTGCGCGGCATAAGCGCTCACCCGCCTTTCGTTCTGCGCTGCCAAAATGAGATGACGGTAGTTGTTCTCGAAAATATCCGCCGCGCCGTCGCGGGCGTAGCGGACGTAATCCATGAGCAGGTCCCGGTGTAAGCCGGGCGCGGTGTAGTCCTGCGGCTCGCCGATCTTGCCGTCGAGATAGGACATACCGCCCACGGTGAGGTTCCAGACCTTCGTGTCCACTGCGTCGTCATCCCACGTGATGTCGAGATAGGTCTTGACATCCGGGAGCAGCTTGGCCCGGATGCCATCCCATACGGTCGTCATAAGGTCAGGACTTGGTGACGGTGACGGTGTAGGCCTTGGTGGTCGTGCCGTCTTCCGCCGTCACGTTGATGGTCACAGTGTTGGAGCCTTCGGTCCAGGTGGCAGACTTGCCGTTCTCGATGATCTTGCTGCCGACCTTGACCTGCACGGTCGCACCGGCGTTCGCGGGGGTGGCTGTGATGACATTGGAGGCCGTATCGGTCGTTGCAGTGTAGCTGGCCGTGGTCGCGCTGAAGGCCGGGGTCAGGGTCAGGTTGCCCAGCTTCAGGGAGGCCAGGTTGGCGTCAGCGGACGGAGTGGGAGAGGTGACGGTCTCGACCTTGTAAGTCAGCGGGCGCAGGCCGGAAATGTCGAGGTTCAGGAAGGCGTTGTTGTCCACCGGGAAGCCGTTGGCATACAGCTTGATGAGGTAGACGCGCTCGTCCTCCAGGAAACGATAGGAGTCGTCGTACTCCAGTCGGCCGCCCTTGTTCATGCCGACCGCTGCAAAGTACAGACGGCCCACGCCGAACACAGCCTGACCGCGCGGCAGAGCGGAAACCGGGATGATGGTGGCAGGGTAGGGCAGGACGTTGTTGCGATAGGTGCCGTCCGGGGTGCGGATCGTAGTGGCGGGCATGACCTTCTCGTAGTAGTCCTGCGGGTTGACCAGCAGGATGAGGTCATCCGGGTTGCGGTCCTTGCCGTTCGGGGTGACGGCCAGCAGAGCGACCAGTTTGCCCATGGTGGTGGGCTCGAAATCCGCGACCTTGATCTTTGCCTTTTCGGGGTATGCGCCGCCGACAACGGAAGCGCTCTCGCTTACATCGCGGATCATGCCGATGGGCTTGTCGTTGCCGTCGCCCATCACGATGCCGTCTTCCAGGCCGTTGGCCAGCGCTTCGGCCAGGATGGCGCGGATATAGCGGTCCAGCCATTCGGGGCCGAGGTCCAGCTGCGCCTTGCAGACCGGAATGAACGCAGAGAGCTTGTACAGGCCGACGTCCACTTCCTTAAAGCCGGAGGTCAGCTCCTCGATGATCTTCGCGCACAGCTTGCCCCATGCGGCCTTGTGGCGGCCGTCGGTGTTCAGCATCATGCGGATAGCGCCGCCGGTCGGGGTGAACTGGATCTTGCTCAGCAGAGGGTGGTTCTCGGTCAGGTCTTCCATGACGCGGGAGATGATGGTCTGCGGAAAAACGACACTCACGTTTTCGAGGGCCTGCTTCGGGTTCTCGCTGCGCATTGCGTCGCTAATCTTCTGGTAGTATTCCTTCTCTTCCGTGGTCAGCTGCCGGACGCCGCGCGCATACAGGGCCGAGCTGTCAAGGCTCTGCTTCAGGCCGTCCAGCTTGGCCTCGTACTCCTCCGCATTGATGTCGCCGATGGTCTGGCACATCTCAGAAAAGACGTCAGACAGTTCGTCGGGCTTGTTGTCCTTGATGGCACCGGCCAGCCGCTGGCGCAGATCAGACAGTTTCTGATTCTTCTGGTACATGTCTTTCAGATTCATGTTGTTGTCTCCTTTTTGGGTATTCAAAAAGGCGTGTCCAGTTTGGACACGCCTTTACGGTTTGGTCAGAGCTTCGAAAACAAGCTCAGCAAATTGTTCTGGGGTGGAGCGGGCGGTTCCTGGGGCGGCTTTTTAGGCACCGGGGAGGGAACGGCCAGCGTCTGACGGATGAGCATGTCGTGCACACTCTGGGTGGCCTCGTCGCCGCGCGCACCCTTCTGGATGCTGGTGGCGAGGCCCATTTCCAGCACAGCTTCGGGGCTGTACCACGTTTTGCTGTTGATGATGTCCCGCGCTGCCTGCTCCTTCATGCCCGCGTTGGTGAACGCGCCCAGGCCGATCTCGGTCAGCTTGTCCAGCTCATCCGCAGCCTCACGAAGGTCTTCTGCATACCCCCAGCCGCCGCCAATGACGGGGTGAAAATAAAACGCGCTCACATTGTTGGCGATGCGCTGCGTACCGGCCAAAAACGGGTAGATAGCCGCGCTGGCCACAAAGCCGTCGGCGTGGGTCGTGATCTGTGCGTTTTTGGCCCGCAGGGCGTTGTAGATCGCAAAGCCCTCCGAGACCTCGCCGCCATAGCTGTCCACATGGACGTTGATCTCGGCAAGGTTTCCGGCCTGCTCCAGCTGGTTGGCTAGCCGAAAAGCGCTGACGTCGCTCTGCTCCCACGGGTAGCTTGTAATATCGCCGTAGATATAGATATTGGCTTCCTCGCCGCTCTGCTGCATGTCAAAATACGGTTTAGGCACTGTTCTTATCCTCCTTTTGGTTGGCTTCGGTCGCGGCATTGCGGGCAATGGCTTCGACCGTTGCAATGTTTTTGGTCATCCAGTGGATGTTTGCCCAGTCCTCTGTAATGGCGGAATCTCCGACCTTTTCACGCAGCTCGTTGATGCTCCACGCCGCGCTTTCCACGATCTTCTCGATCTTGTCCGCATTGCTCAGGATGTCGAAATGCTGGATGGTCGAGGTATCCACGTTCACGCGGTCGCCGCGCTGCCAGACCCGGCGTCCATACAGCTTGCGGTTCAGCTCCTCGCTGATCTGTGCAGCCAGCGGGTCGATGCAGGTGGTGAGCCAATGCGTGACTACGTCGCTGATCCCGGCAACTTCGCCCTGCACCAGGACGGGCGGAATACCGAATCCCCGCGCTGTAAAAGAAAAAATGTCGTCCACAAGCGCCCGGATGTCCCGCGTGTCGCCGGTCTTGCCCGATTCCGAGAACTGCTGAAAGTCGTAACCGTCAAATTCCGGCAGAATGCCAAAATCGTTTTGCAGAAACGGCTTGTACTGCTGATTCAACCGCTGCGCAAACAACTCCTCGAAATTGTCCTGCCCGGAATTGACCTGCGAAACATGCACTTTCATGTGCTGGCCGGAATTCCAGCTGTGGTTTTTCATGCTCGCTTCCAGCAGCTTGTTGTAACTGGCATAGAGCGCATCCACCACCGCTTTTGCATCGGCGCTGTTGAGCACAAGGTGGATGACTTCGCTTTCCTTCAGGTCGCGGGTGTACGGTTCATTGCCCACCTGGATCTGCCGGTAGATGTTTTCCGCCGTCGGAAAGTATTCCGGTTTTGTCCAACTGTCTGCTACGACCAGATTCAGCATTCCGCCGCGCTGGGTGGCGAGGACCAGCGCCTCATTGTTTTTGTAGAGGCGGTAGACGACCTTTTGCCAGAACGCCGTGCTGTTTTCATTGATGTTCGGTTCCACATTAAGCATGTAATAGTAATCTTTTTTGACGGCCTGGCCGCGCTCGAACGTCTTGAACTCGCAGTTCGCAATGGCTTTTGCGATGAGATTCACGCAGCAGTTGAACGCCAGGTCCCGCAGGCGGTATTCCTCCCAACAGGTCATCCAGTCGGCAAGGGATGCTTTTACTGCCGAGGCGTTGATGGGCACATTGGTCTCATCCACATGCTGCGCGGGGAGCTTGAGTTCATCGGATTTTTGAAACCCGAAGAACTCTTTTACTTTTTCGGAAAATGACATGGTTTGAACTCCTTACCAACATATTGCTCCGATTTTGGGGAGCTGAACTTGTCCGGTGCCCAGCTCGGTTTCGATGACCATAGACGCCACAAGCGCCATGAAGGGGTCTGTTTTTCGGGATTTGGCCTCAATCTTCGCATAGACGAAGTTTCCGGTATCTACGCCCTGGCTGCGGCTGCTGCGCACACGTTTGGTGTTGTTGACTGCCCAGCGCAGCTGTGGCAGGTCTCCCCAGGTGAAAAGGCCCCGGTCGAAACAGTCTTGGATTACCGGGTCCACCTGCATGATGTCGCTGGGCCGGATCAGCTTCACGCGGGTCTTGTCCTTTGCATCAAAGCCGATGCTCTGCAACGCTTCGGCCATCATGGTGTAGCGGAAATTATCCAGCGCCAGCTTTTTGATGTTGTAGATACGCCCGGAATCCCGGATATAATCCGTGAGCAGATACGGGGAGATGCTCACATCGTCCACATAGGTGCACACGCCCATATCGCACCACGTTTTCCACGGGGCCTTGATGCGGGTCAGCGTTTTGCTCTGTGCGCAGATCCAGGCGTGATTGATATCAAAGCGCTTGTCGCCGCGCCGGAAGTGGAGGTTGACCGCCGCCCAGTCGCTCAACTCGGCGTAGTCGATGCCCACCGTGCAGCTCCACCCGGCCAGGTCGGGCAGGGGGGTGTTGGTGGCCTTGACCTTTTCATAGTCGGTGACGGCGATCTCTTTGGCACCGTCCCGGATGCCCATGCGTTTCGTGATGAAATCGCCGTTCTGTTCCGGGCGCTCCCGCCAATCTCGGTACTCGTCCCGGATCTCCTGCATCAGGTGGGGCAGGTAAGGGAGTGAGGGGTTTGCCATGCACCAATTGTTTTCATCGTGCACCTGGTCTTTCGCATCCAGGCAGCAGATGAACGGCAAAAAGCCCTCATCCGCCTCGCCCTCAAACAGGATCCTGCGGCCTCGTGCAAGATAGTCGTCCAGCGGGCCGTCGCTGACGTCGCCGTTGGAAGTAAAAAAGCCCACGCGCGGCTCAGCAACCTTGCCCTGGCCGGTGACGAAGACTTTGATGTTGTCGTAATTCTGGTATTGGTGGACCTCGTTGAAGATGACCGCGCCGGAGCGCATACCGTCACGGCCCTTCGGGTTGTTGGTTCTGCCTTTGACCTCGCCCAGGTTTTTGCGGCCCCGAAGGATCTCTTTTGTGTGGTAGTAGTATTTTGACAATTTGGCTTCCCATGTCGGATTCTCCAGCGCCTCCACGATATCTTTGACGGGGGTGACGGCCTGCTCCTCGTTGTTGGCGCAGATGTCCACATTGTAATGCGGGACCGGGTTGTATGGGCTGATAAATGCCGCCGAGGAAATGGCAATTACGCCATCCTTGCCAGCGCCACGCCCGACCATGGCAAACAGTGTCTTGAATCTGGGGCTTCCATCTTTGCGATAGGTGCACAGCCAAAGCCCCAGCGCAAAGGTCTGCCACGGAAAAAGGCGGTCATAAGGAAAATACCGGGCGATACGGAAGTATTTCCGCATACGCTCGGTATCCACATAAATATCTTCAGTTGCAAAAACGCGCCGGATCAGTGCAACAAGGGCGTGCTGCTCCTTGCGCGCACGCACACGCGCGAGGATGGTATACAGATTGCACAAATATGGACGAAATGGAGATCGTGAATGGGTAAAAAGAAAACACCGGCCACCGCCAGCGAAAAATACCGGACGGAGCTGGAGGAAATCGAGCAGGCCGCAAAGGACGCTAACTGCGACACAAATTTTTTGTATCGCTCCACGCTGGACAGGTATGTCACGCAGCTGGATCTTCTGGATCAGGCACAGAACGACATGAACGAGCGCGGCCTTACCGTGGTAAAGACCACCCCGCGCGGCGCGGAGCTTGAAGTAGCAAACCCTTCTATTCAAGTCTATAACCAGACTGCCAGCGCAGCCAACTCCACCGTATCAACGCTGCTGCGGGTCGTGCAGACGTTCAAGTTTAAGGCGGTAAAGCCCGACGAGGACAATGATTTGTAACATTCCCCCGGAGATCTTGGAGTACATTGAGCAGGTGGAGAGCAATGCTCCGCGTGCTTGCAAGGAGCAGCACGCCCTTGTTGCACTGATCCGGCGCGTTTTTGCAACTGAAGATATTTATGTGGATACCGAGCGTATGCGGAAATACTTCCGTATCGCCCGGTATTTTCCTTATGACCGCCTTTTTCCGTGGCAGACCTTTGCGCTGGGGCTTTGGCTGTGCACCTATCGCAAAGATGGAAGCCCCAGATTCAAGACACTGTTTGCCATGGTCGGGCGTGGCGCTGGCAAGGATGGCGTAATTGCCATTTCTTCGGCGGCGCTGATCAGCCCATACAACCCGGTGCCGCACTACAACGTGGATATCTGCGCCAACAACGAGGAGCAGGCCGTCACCCCTGTGAAGGATATCGTGGAAGCGCTGGAAAACCCGAAGTGGGAAGCCAAACTTTCACGGTTTTATTATCACACAAAAGAGGTGCTGCAGGGGCGCAAGAATCTGGGCGAGGTAAAAGGCCGCACCAATAACCCCAAGGGGCGCGATGGTATGCGTTCCGGTGCGGTCATCTTCAATGAGGTGCATCAGTACCAGAATTACGACAACATCAAAGTGTTTATCACCGGCCAAGGCAAGGTTGCAGAGCCTCGCGTTGGATTTTTTACATCCAACGGCGATGTATCGGACGGTCCTTTGGACGATTACCTTGCCCGAGGTCGGCGCATTTTGTTTGAGGGCGAACCGGATGAGGGCTTTTTGCCGTTCATCTGCTGCCTGAACACCAAGGACGAGGTGCACGACCCGGAAAACTGGTGCATGGCAAACCCTTCCCTGCCCTATCTTCCACATCTGATGCAGGAGATCCACGATGAATACCGCGACTGGAAAGAGCGCCCGGAACAAAACGGCGACTTTATCACAAAACGCATGGGCATCCGGGACGGTGCAAAGGAAATCTCTGTTACAGACTACGAAAATATCAGAGCAACAAACCGCCCCCTGCCGGATATGGCTGGCTGGAGCTGCACTGTGGGCATCGACTACGCGGAATTAGACGACTGGGCTGCGGTAGACCTGCATTTCCGCAAGGGAGACCAGCGCTATGATATCAATCACGCATGGATCTGCTCCAACAGCAAGACCCTGCCCCGGGTAAAAGCCCCGTGGCGGACGTGGTGCGAAAACGGAGACTGCACCTATGTGGACGATGTGAGCATCTCGCCGTATCTTCTGACAGATTTCATCCGGGAAGCCGGACGGAAATACACCGTAAAAAAATTGGCGCTTGACCATTTCCGCTACACCATAATGGCAGAAGCGCTGCAAAGCATCGGCTTTGACGCAAAGGATAAAAACCGGGTAAAACTGGTACGCCCAAGCGACATTATGCAGGTGGACCCGGTAATACAGGATTGCTTCAACCGCAAACTGTTCACATGGGGCGATGTGCCGCATCTGCGCTGGGCGGTCAACAACACCAAGCGCGTGCGCAGCAGCCGAAGTCAGGGCGTGGATACCGGAAACTTCATCTATGCCAAAATTGAGGGCAAAAGCCGAAAAACAGACCCATTCATGGCGCTGGCAGCGGCCATGACGGTAGAGAGTGATCTGGGCACCGGTCAGGTGCAGCTGCCAAAGATCGGAGCATTTTGCTGGTAACTTGCCGGTAACTTGCCGGAAGGAGAAAAACAATGTCTTTTTCTGAAAAAATAAAACAGTTTTTCGGGTTTTCGCCGCCCGAGCAGAAGATCACAGCACATGATTTTTTGCTGAACGGCGATGACCTGACCTGCGAAATACTTGGCTACTGGCAGGAATACCAGCTGCGCGACCTCGCATTCAACTGCTGTGTAAACCTGATTGCGAACGCAATCGCCAACTGCGAGTTTAAGACGTTTGAACGCGGGAAGCCGGTTAAATCGGATTATTACTACCTACTGAACGTAGAGCCGAACGTCAACGAAAACAGCACGGCCTTCTGGAAAAAAGTGATCTACAAGCTGTATGCCAAAAACGAAGCGCTTGTTGTTCCGATTCCGCGCAGTGGGAGCGTTGAGCTTGTGGTGGCAGACAGTTGGACAAAGCCGGAATACATCCCCACACAGGAAAATGTGTACCGCCAGATACAGGTCGGGCAGCAGTCGTATACCCGCGACCTGAAAGAGCGCGAGGTGCTGCACCTGACCCTGAACAACGATGACGCAAAAAAAGTTGTGGATGCGCTGTATGAAAGCTACAAGAATCTGGTGCAGTCCAGCATCAAGAGCAACGTCTGGAATAACGGCCAGCACATGAAGGTGCACGTTACGCAGGTTGCCAACGGTCAGGACGATTTTGAGCAAAAATTTTCTGCTATGCTGGAAAGCAGCTATAAACCGTTTCTGGAATCCGGCACCGGCATTTTGCCGGAATTTGACGGCTACGAGTTCCAGCTGATGAACAACGGCACCGGCACCAAGGACACGCGGGACATCAAAGCGCTTTTTGATGACATTTTTTCTTTTACCGCACGCGGGCTGGGCATCCCGCCTGTGCTTGTGCAGGGTGATGTGGCGGGCATCAACGACATTATCACCCATTGGCTGACTACCGGCATCGACCCGCTGGCAGCACAGATCAGCAAGGAATTCAGCCGGAAGCTGATTCCCAAGACGGATTGGCTGCGCGGAGACCGCGTATATGCGGACACCTCCACTATCCAGCACTTTGATATGTTCTCTAATGCGGCGAACATTGAAAAAATTGTCGAGAGTGCCGCATACAGCATCAACGAACTGCGCGAAGCCACCGGCGGTGCGCCGCTGCCTGATGAATGGGCCAACATCCACTGGATGACCAAAAATATTGCTACCGTGGAAACCGTTGCAAGAGATGCCGCCACGGAAAGCAGACAAAAGGAGGAATAATATGCTGAAACCCTATTTTGATATCCAGCAGTTTGGCGAGCAGACGGATATCTATATCTTTGGTGATATCACAAGATACGCCGATGAAGCCAGCCGGGAGACCAGCGGATACAGCCTTGTCCAGCAGCTGAAAAAAATTCCTGATGCAGCCGAGATCAATCTGCATATCGACAGCTTTGGCGGCAACGTTTCTGAAGGATGGGCGATCTACAACGCGCTGCAGAGCAGCCGTGCACGTGTCACGTCCTATGCGGACGGCTTTGTTGCCAGTGCTGCTATTTACCCGTTTCTGGCTGGTCAGGAGCGTATCGCCAGCAATGTGAGCGCCTTCTACTTCCACCCGGCAAGCCAGCTTGCAGCCGGTTATGCCGAGGATCTCCGCAGCGCAGCAGACGCGCTGGACCAGCTGACCGAGATCGGGCTGGGCGCATTTACGAATGCCGGCATGGAAGAGCAGGCAGCCCGTGACCTTGTAAACAGCAAGGCGTGGTATTCCCCTGCCGCTATGCTGGAAAAAGGCATTGCAACCAGCATCCGCAAAGCGGGCGATGCGTCCGGCGTTTCCCAGAGCGTGCGCGGCCTGATCGTGCAGCAGCTTATGGTGCTGCATAAGGATGTAGAGCCGCCCGCTGAACCGCAGCCCGAAGAACCGCCCGCAAGGCTCAGCCTGATGCAGATGCTTTGCAATATCTGAAAATAAGCCGTAAAGCAGCACTTCCTTTGTGGGGTGCTGCTTTTTAAATACCAAAAAGGAGAAATCAACATGAATCTTTCTGAACTGTACAAGAACAATCAGAAGCTGAACGATCTGCGCCAGAAGCTGCACGATGCTTACAAGAGCAACGACGAGAATGCTGTGACTGACACCTTCCTGCAGATGTTCCAGACCGTGGGCGACATCAACCGCGAGGAGTACCAGCAGCAGCTGGACGGCATGAAGCAGGAGCTGGACAATTCCGTCCTGTATGCCCGCGGCGTGCGCCAGCTGACCAACGACGAGCGCGAGTACTATCAGACTGTGGGGAAGGCCATGCGCGCCGATAACCCCAAGCAGGCGCTGGAAAACGTGAACGTTGTGTTCCCACAGACGGTCATCAGCCGCGTGATGGACGATCTGGCGTCCAAGCACCCGCTGCTGAAGAAAATCCAGTTTGCCTATGCTGGCGCCGCCATCCGCATGATGCTGAACACCGACGGTATCCACAAGGCCAAGTGGGGCAAGCTGTGCGCTAAGATCGTGGAGGAGCTGACCTCCGGCTTCAAGGAAGTGGACGCGAGCCTGTACAAGCTGTCTGCGTTCATCCCTGTCTGCAAGGCACAGCTGGATCTGGGCCCCGAGTGGCTGGACCGTTACATCCGCGCAATTCTGGCGGAAGCACTGGCAAACGGTCTGGAAGAGGGCATCGTCATGGGCGACGGCAACGATCAGCCCATTGGCATGGTGCGCGATGTGAGCGATGACGTCGCCGTGATCGGCGGTAAGACCTACCCGGAAAAGGCAAAGGTAAAGGTCAACGATTTTGAGCCTGCCACGATGGGCAATCTGATCTCCATGCTGGGCAAGACTGCCAACGGCAAGGATCGTGACCCGGATGATCTGATCCTGCTGGTCAACCCGCAGGACTACTACCTGCGCGTGATGCCCGCAACCACCGTGCGCGCTCCGGATGGCACCTACCGCAACGACATTTTCCCTGTTCCCCTGACCGTCATCAAGACCGCTGCGCTGCCGCGCGGTCAGGCCGTGTTTGGCATTGGCCGCCTGTACGTTGCAATGATCGGCATGACCAAGAACGGCCGCATCGAGTACAGCGACGATTACCACTTCCTCGAGGATGAGCGAGTCTATCTGATCAAGCTGTATGCCAACGGCTTCCCGATGGACAACAACGCCTTCCTGAATCTGGACATTACCGGCCTGCAGCCTATGACCTACCGCGTGACTACCGTTCCCGCACCTGCCGCATCCACTGATGCAACCCTGAGCGCCCTGAAGCTGGGCAGCCTGAACCTGACCCCGGGCTTTACTTCCAGCAATGTGACCTATACGGCAACCACTTCCGCAGCCTCTAACACCATCACCGCGACCCCCGCCAACGCTGGCGCAAAGGTCAAGGTGGAAGTGGGCGGCAAGGAGATCGAGAACGGCAAGCCTGCGACCTGGAGCGAGGGCAGCAACACCGTGACCATTACCGTGACCGCTGCGGACGGTGAGACCGTCAAGACCTACACCGTCACGGTCACCAAGTCCTGATCATGATCGGGATGTATGATACTGAGCTGCTGCCGGACATCAAAAACTATCTTGATATCACATGGTCGGATGATGCACTGGATAAAAAGATCTGGGGCATCACCGTGACCGGTATGCTCTATCTGGATGAAAAGATCGGCGCAGCGCAGGACTACACAGCGCCCGGGCTTGCCCGCGCGCTGCTGATGGATTATGTCCGCTACACCCGCGACGGCGCAGCGGATATTTTTGAGCACAATTATCTGCACCTGCTGCTTGCGGCGAGAAACGAAAGGCTGGTGACTAGTTTTGCAGAGAACACGCAAAAGCCCGACCCGCCCTGACACGGAGATCAGCCAGACCTTCAACAGCGGGGTCGTGCAGATATTTTCCACCCGGGACGCTGCACCGGTCGGGCACTCCCCTGTTGTGGAGTGCACGGCAAAGTGCACTCTGCGGTACGAGGAGCAGCGCCTTGGCATCAACCGGCTGTACCTGAGCCGCCAGAATCAAGCGGAGATCGTCCGGGTGATCCGCGTACCGGCACCCCAGAGCATGGCAATTTCCAGTCAGGACGAAGCCCAGACCGAGGACGGCAGACGCTACCGCATCGACACGGTACAGGCCGTCCGAAGCTGGCCGCCTGCGCTGGATCTGGCGTTGCGTGCCGTGGAGCATGATTTTGACAACAGCTTACAGGAGGGCACCGAAGATGACATGGTATGAGTGCATCATTGCTGCCCACACGGCTGTTACGGACAGCGTGAGCCACGGCGGGCGGATGAAGTCCAAGCGGTACTTCGTCTGGCAGGAAGAAGCACCGGACGACCTCATCGCGGACGGCAAGCACATCGAACGCGCCATGATCGGCACGACAGACCTGTTTACCACGATGGAGTTCGACCCGTGGTGCGACGCGCTGGAAAAGTCGTTTGACGCTTCAGAACATATCGCGTGGGAAAGGTTGCAACCGCAGTATGAAGCGGACCGCAAAATCTGGCACTACGAATGGCGCTGGGAGGTGTCCGGCTGTGGCTAAGATCTACGCTACCGGAATAGACCGCTATCTGCAAAAGCTTGAACGCCTGAACAAAAACACGGATGCCGTCTGCAAACAGACGGTCTATGCGGGCGCAAAAGTTGTTGGTGACGCAATCGTGGCTGCCATTGATGCCATGCCCGTTCAGGAACCGCCCGAAAAACAGCCGTATTTTTTTCTGTCCGATGCGGCGAAAGAAAGCGGCACTCTTATCACGGGAGTTTCCGAAACCCAGAAACAGGGCTTGCGGGAAGGTTTCGGCATTGCGCAGATGGCGCACGAAGATAACAGCTGGAACACCAAAATAGGCTTTGATGGGTACAATTCCGTCAAAACAAAAACCTACCCGAAAGGGCAGCCAAACGCTTTGATCGCTCGAAGCGTTGAGGGTGGCACCAGCATCCAGCAAAAGACCCCGTTTATTGCGCCCGCCGTCCGGCAGGCGCGAAAAGCTGCACAAAAAGCCATGGAAGAAACCATGGCGGAAAAGGTGCAGGAGATCATGGATAAATAACCTGCGCAGGGTGTCCACAGTGGACACCCTGCTTTTTTGTATGAAAGGAGAAAACACATGGTAACTACTGGTTTTTCCAATGTGCATATCGCCACTTACGCTTCTGAGAGCGGCGTTGTTTCCTACAGCGGCGTGCGCAAGCTGGGGCGCTCGGTGAGCATGAGCACCGATATTTCCACCAGCGATGACAACAAGTTTTACGCCGATGACCGGCTGGCAGAGACTGAAACCGGCTCTGCCTTTACCGATGGCAGCGGCACCTGCACCGTGGACGGCCTGACCGCAGAGGAAGAGGCTTTTATCATGGGCCTGAAAGCCGGCAACTCCGTAACGCCGGACGAGGGCACCGCGGTGGAGACCTACGAGTACGGCGCATCTATGGAACCGCCTTATCTGGGTCTGGGCGCAGTCAAGAAGGTGCAGAAGGACGGTAAGAGCATGTGGAAGGCAATCGTCCTGTGCAAGATCCGCTTCAAGGTGCCCAAGGACGATGCCGAGACGCAGGGCGAGCAGATCGACTGGCAGACCCAGGATCTGGACTTCACCATCATGCGCGACGACAGCGCTATGAACCGGTGGAAGATCATCCCCAAGAAGGAGTTTGACACCGAGGCGGCAGCGGTCGCGTTCATCAAGAAGGCACTGGGAGGTGCAGCATGATCGAGGACAAGTACATCGTATTTGCGCACGTCAAAGGCAATGAGTACCCCATGTGCATGACCATCAAGGCACTTTCCGTGCTGGAGGGCACCTACGGCTCGGTGGACAATATCTTTGGCGTTTCCAAGGAAGCCGCCAAAACCAACCAGGTTATGGACCTTGTAAAGACGACGTTTGCCGTTGCTTCTGTGCTTGCGGATGCAGGCCGGGACTATGTGCGGGAGATGGCGGCAACATCCAACGACAAGGAATTTCAGGACATGGCGCAGAGCCTGCGGGACTTCCCTACTGCTGCGGAACTGGAAAAGAGCATGACGTGGGCAGAATGCCGCGCACTGTGGAACGACTGCGTTGCCGCAATTGCGCGCGGCTCCGGCCGCGAGGTGGAGGCTGAGCCGGACAAAAGCGCAAAAAACGCGGAAAGCGCCATGTGATACAGCTTAACAGAACGTGGTTTCTGTTTTACGGCCGCAAGCTGGGCATGAATGAGCATCAGGTGCATTCATGCCCGGTGGGCCGTATGCTGGATTATATGGCGTGTATGCAGATAGAAAACGGCGCAAACCAGAAGCTCTACGCCACCGTAGACGATCTGGAAAAAATACGGTAAGGCGGTGAACGCATGGCAAAAACGGACATTGGCCCCAAAATAAGCGTTGAGGGCGAAAAAGAATACCGGCAGCAGATGCAAAACATCATTGCCCGACAGAAGGAGTATGCCGCTGAACTGAAGTCCACCACAGCATCTATGGACGAGAACACCTCCGCAGAACAGCGCGCATCCTCGGTGGCGGCGGTGCTGCGCAAGCAGATCGCTGCGCAGACGGATGCTATGAACGCCCAGAAGGGTATGCTGCTGCAAGCCACAAACAAATATGGCGATGCCAGCACACAGGCGTCGGCTTACCGGACTGCGGTCTATAAGACCAATGCAGAGCTGGAAACCTTAAAAAGCCGTTTGCGCGATGCAGAAAACGGACTTGGGGAATTTGCGTCTAAGGCAGATGATGCAAAAGGAAGTTTAGACGGCCTTACAAACACAGATGCCGGAAGCGGTATGTTTGACGGGCTGCAATCGGCAGTCACAAAGGGAAGCATAGCGGCCGGTCTCTTCAGCAAGGTCTCCAGCACAATAATTGCAGCCGGAAAGCAGGTCGTATCGACCGGTGTGCAGTACAATGCACAGCTGGAACAGTACCAGACCGCACTGACCAATATGCTGGGCAGCGAAGCAGAAGCTGTTTCGCTTTTGGACGAGATCAAACAGGAACGCTGCCAAAA
>CYGL01000212.1_pt1 | contig 30325 bp, 57 predicted proteins | sample 485531 | NCBI WGS metagenome assembly CYGL01 (sample SAMEA3497897, study PRJEB9818) | human gut metagenome | reverse complement strand
GGAGCGTGTGAACCGCAGGACAGGCGAAACCGCCACCAGACGGCTCGTGACGCACGTGCTGTTCTACGTGGACGACATTCTCCTGGTCGGCAGATCGAAGCGTGATCTGACCATCGCCGTCAAACGCATACGCGCCTACCTGCATGACATGCTCCGTCTTGAGATTCATCCGACATGGAACATCAAGCATGTCGGAGTGGAGCCTATCGACATGGTGGGCTTCACCTTCTACCCTGACCATACCGGCGTCAGAGCGGGCATCTTCCTGCGCGCGCGACGCTCATTCCGCCGATACGCGCGGAATCCTACGAGTCTTCGGCTCGCATACCGTTGCGCCAGCTATTACGGCTGGCTCAAAAACAGCGATTCCATCCAATACCGGCGTCGAAACAACGTCGATCAAATCGTCCGCCGCGCCAGAAACACCGTCGCGGCAAGCCGAAAGAAAGGACAACAGATGATTCAGAACGTCTCTTCCGCAACCCCGTTGGAAAAGGTGGACTACCATCTCCGCGATGACGGACTGGCCGACATCCGCATCCGCCGCAACATCAGGACCGTCACCCATAATGCGACCGACAATCAGCCGGAATACGTGGAGTACACGGCAGTCGAATCATATCAGGTGCTCCCGTTGCTCGAACAGGAGGCCATCGAACAGGCGGATGTCCTGTTCGAGGGTGACGCCACCAGTTCCAGGCCGGTGCTCGACCGCGTGAGCGCATTGGAGCAGGCAAGCCTGGACAACGCGCAATTGCTGGCCGACCTGATGGCGGGCGAGGACGGGGATACGACGGATTCCACCGATTCCGACACCGGCAAGAACGCTGCCGACGATTCCGCCGACAACAAGAACAAGGAGTGAGAACAATGGTTAGATTCAATCATGCCGCAGCGGTCCGCATGTACACCCGTCTGGTCAAGGCCGGACGCAAGACGCTGGACGAAGTACCGGAGGAATACCGCGCGGAGGTGCAGCAGAACCTTCTCGACCCGTGGTTCTGACGTAAGAAGGCATAGGTGAATCAGGAAGCAATCACCATCATCGTCGCCATCATCGGTTCCGGTGGTTTCGGAGCGCTCGTCCCATGGGTGCTCAACAGAATCGACAACAGGCGCGACCCGTTGCACGAGGGCGTGAAGGAACTGCTGTTCTGCAAGCTCGAACTGCTGCACCAGCAGATGGTGGACAACGGCGGCGTATGCACCGTCGAGGCGAAACAGACCGCCGAACGCATATATCTCGCTTACCACGGTCTGGGAGGCAATGGCGTCGGCACCGAAATGCGCAACGACATCCTCGACGCGCACATACAGGAGGACCGGCATTGACCACTGGCGGCATATATCTGCCGCTGCTCGCGCTCGTCATCATGTTCAACTTTGGCGCGCACAGGCATTGATTTTCACACTTCAAAGCCATCCCACTTCGGGGTGGCTTTTCTATTTGCCCCTTGACTTGGGGGCGGGAAGGAGAGGAATTTGGGTATCCTCAACAAAGGCAAGCCGAAGCACAAGCGTCTGCGTCGGCATATCGGCAGGCCGTTGACCGCGTTGGCTGCGGTATTGTGCGTCGCCGTCGCGCCGGTCGCAAGCGCGAACATGAACGTCATCGACGTGAGTGGATGGCAGTCCGCCGACGTGACGCGCGTGGTGGACGCCGACGCGGCCATCGTGAAGATCACGGAGGGTGGCGGCTACGTGAACCCGTCTTGGCGCAGCCAGACCGATTGGGCGCGTCAGACCGGCAAGGCCTGCGGCGGCTACCATTACGCGGACGGCGGCAACGTCACCGCCGAGGTCGACCATTATCTCAACCAGTTCAACGGCTATGTGGGCCAGTGCGTGCTCGCGTTGGACTGGGAGTCCAACGGCAACGCAGCTTGGGGCAACGGCGACTGGGTGCGCCAGTGGGTCAACCAAGTGTATTCGCGTACCAAGGTCTGGCCCATCGTGTACGTGCAGGACAGTGCTGTGTATCAGATTCCGTCCGACGTGCGCGCCCGTTGCATGTTGTGGAAGGCGCAGTATGCGTCGATGAACGCGACCGGCTGGCAGTCCACTCCGTGGAATGCCGGCAGCAAGGGCGAGGGCATGGTGCAGTACGCTTCCACCGGCTACCTGAACGGTGTCGGCCCGTTGGACTTGAACCTGTTCTTCGGTGAGCGTGACGCTTGGCAGAAGATCGCGAACGGTGATCGAGGCAAGACGAATGCCGAGGTGAGGCATGATCCGGTCAGACCGCAGGTCACTGCCACGCCGGACTACAACGACATGGCCACGAAGGTCATTCGCGGCGTGTACGGCAACGGCAACGAGCGTCGTCAGGCTCTTGGCGGCGCGTATGACACGGTGATGGCGATCGTTAACCAGCGTCTCGGCGGCTCGTCCGGCGCGTCCACTGCGGTGAACTGCGGCAGCGTGTGCGTGACCGTCAAATCCGGCGACACGTTGAGTTCCATCGCAGCCCGTAATGGCGGTTCTTGGAACCAATACACGGGATACCGTTCGGGCAATCCGAACGTCATCTACGCTGGCGAGACCGTCTGCCGTCGCACCGGCACGGCCAGTACCGCCATCGTCGCCACTGGCGGACGGTACGTGGTGCGTTCCGGCGACACCCTCGGCGGCATCGCCGCATATTACAGGGTCAACATGTACAGCATCCACGGGTACCGTTCCGGCAATCCGTCGTTGATCTATCCGGGCGAGACCCTCTACTGGTAAAAGGAGACTGATTATGGTCGATGAAGTCAAGGAGACTAATCATGACGGCGAAAAGCCGGAAGAGGAAACTGGCGAGGAAAACAAGTACCTCCTGCCGGACAAGGCGTACAAGGCGTTGAAATGGCTTGCGTTGATCGCTTTGCCTGCGGTCGCGTGGCTGGTCGGCGCGGTCGGCCCGCAGTGGGGATTGCCGCACTGCAGTGAGATCGTCACAACCATCAACGCGGTCGGATTGTTCGTCGGCGCTCTGATCGGCGTGAGCCAGCTCACGGCAGCCAAGCCGGACGGTTCCGACGAAAAATAAGTGTTGCACCTGTTTCAGGCACAACATTTAACCGTGAGTGATTTTCAGGTGTGAGAAAATTCCCGCATTCGAATGCTTGTGGAAATTCTCACACCCTGTTTTTAAATCTGCCCCTCTCTCATTGCTGGGGGAGGGGCTTTTTGTTGTTATTGGATTAGCGTATCGATGTTGTTCAACGTGATGTACTTAACCATTAAGTCACACCATTTGTCGGCTAGCTCTTTCGTGTATACGGATGCCCTATAGATTATTTTGCCGTTTTTGGTGAGCGACACGTCACAAGTGGCATGGTTTTTCACCAGTGCGAAGTTGCTGTTGTCGGACCTGTCCATCCACAGAAGTTTGCGTTCCAGCGCTAAATGCCACGCATATTTTTTCAGCTGGGCCACGATGTATTCGCAGAACTGGTCTTCGGTTATTTCAGCCTTCATTGTCGCCTATCTTATACGAGTCGAGTTGCAGTGGCTTGTTCATCGTTTCCATCGCGGCCAACCGTTCCTTCAATCCGGCGTGACGGTAGTGTTCCACCATCAAGCGGCTGGAATGTCCAACGATCTCTTCCACTAATCCATAATCCACGCCCATGCTCATGAGTATGGTAACGACCGTGTGGCGTGTTTCGTGTCGGCTGCGATGTTCCGCATTGGGTACGCCCGCGTTCTCCAAGAGTTGGCGGAAGTTTTCAAGGTCTTCCTCCGGTTCGATGGGCGTTCCGTCATCATGTCGGAACAACAATCCATATGGGTTCGGAATATCGTCGGTCGCTTCGAGATACGCTTCGAGCGTTTGAGCCAATGCCGGGATGATCGGCACTTTCCTGCCGCGCTTCGATTTCGGTGGCGTGAGGCACCAGCGGCCTGTCAGTTCGATCATGTCGAAGCCGTCTGGAATGCGCCACCGCCATTGCGGGCATGCGGCTCCGCGCTTGTATCCGCATGGATAGACGCCATGCTTGTCTGGATTGCCGCATCCATGCTCTTTTTTCAGTTCTTCCAGTTTCCAGTTGACGGTGTATTCGCCGTATGGCACGCCGTTCATTTGGCCTAGTTCGAGGTCTTGGATGGATGCGCCGAGTATTTCGCCTGGACGCATGCCGGTGCATAGTCTGAACCATTCCTTTGCGCCGTCTCTCACGCCTAGATCGTTGGCGGCTTTCAGGATGCGTTTGGCTTCATCCACGGTGAATGCGGTACGTTCGTTGGCTTCGTTCTTGCGACTGTCCACCAAGCTGATGTCCTTGTCCTTCGGGGTTGGGACGCCGCCCATCGGGTTGGTGGGTAGGATGCGGTCTGACACAGCTGATTTGCATATCTGGTTCAGCGTGGTGTGTACCTGCTTGCGTAGGCTGAGGCTGGCTTTTACCCGCTGTTCCTTGCCGTTGACTTTCTTGGTTATGCGGAGGCCGTTGACGATGCGGTCGCACGCTCCGCTGGTCAGGCTCGCCATTTTCTGCCGGTGGTATGGGAGCAGGTGTTTACGGACGATTGTCCGGTAGTTTGCGAACGTTTTCGGGTCTGCGTCGCGTTCCCTGCGTTCGAGCCATTGTTCGGCGTATGCTCCGAGCGTGATGGAGCTGTTGTTGGCGCTGCCGAATCTGGCCCGTTCCTGTAGTAGTTCCGTCAGTCGCTTGTTGGCGTCAACGTATTTTTTGCAGCTGTATGTTTTGCCGTCAACCTTGAACTCGTAGCTGGTGTAGTATTTTTACGGTTCCGTTGGCTAGTCTCTTCTGGCGTTCAACCCGATATGGGTAGACGATGCCGTTTCTTGCTTTGCGTACCATGATTACCTCCTTGCCTCTATATTCTCAGACATTCTCAGACTTCCATTTACCCATTACTTACGGGTTGAGTACACCTTAAGTACGATGAAACCGTTGGAATGAAGCCGTTTTTCCCAATCGTTCCAAGGGATATTCTATCAGACTTTCTAACTGTTAATCGGACGGTCACTGGTTCAAGCCCAGTCGCAGGAGCTTAGGCTTCCAGCCCTTTCAAGAGTAGGGTTGAGAGCGTTTTGGACGGTGGCGTTCGAGGGGTTGCCCGAACGGGCGTTCTCTCCGATTCTCAGACAAACTTGGGATATGACGCTGGAAAACGCCTTCCAGACGCCTTCCAGAACGGTTTTCGGCGTGTTTCCGCAGTGTTCCGTAGTTGTTGTGGTGGGACTGTCGATAGGCCGTCAGAAACGCCGTGGAACACGTTTCAGGGGCATGGAGAGAACACGGTGTGAACGGGAGAGAACGTTCCGGCACGCCGTAGCGGCATCGCGTGTTCCAACCATGAACCAATCCGACCAAACAATGCCGTCCGCCGTATGCGGACGGGCGGCGTCCATCGGCATGGATGCCCCGTGTTCTCTCCCAAGCTGGGGAGAGACGGGGCGTGCGGATATGCGAAAGCCAGCCGTCTTGGACCGAATCTGTTGGTTGACGGCTGGCTTGTAGACATGAATGGCTGCGAAGCATCAAACCTGTCGGGCGGGTCCGCCCTTGTTGTTTAATGTCTTTGCGCTTGTAATTTGAACCTATGACGTGGACGATTCGACCGTGATGGTCGAAAACCGGTCGAATACATCGAAGCGGCTAGTTGGTTTCGTCGATCATTCCGGCGAAACCGCGAGGTTTGTTTCTCATGCGGTCGATATATGCGAGATGACGTTCAGCTAGACGTTCCACCGTGGCGTTTTCTTCCTGTGTTCCGATCAGCAGTATCCACACGCTGTTGATGTTTTGATATGAGTTCGCTCTACGAACGCATTTGACGATTCCCATCGATTGCAGTTCGCGCAATGCCTTGCCGACTTGTTGGCGACCATGCAAGTACCTGCTTTCGACATATCCATCAAGGTCTCTCTCGCCAGCGAATATCTGTTGCGCGACTGTTTTTGTTGGTTGAGTTACCCCGAAGTCCTCGGTGATGTTGCCGTATCCGCCGAAATAGTAGCGTGGAGGAATCTCGGACGGGTCATCGCTTGCCGCGTCCATGTTTTTTGTGACGTGCGCGAGGTAGAACAGCAGACTCAGCTTGTAGGAATCCAACGTTCCGATTACTTCTCCCGAGTGGCCGGAAGCTCTGGATTTAGTGTCTTTGACTAGGAGACCCTTGCTTGATACGTTCCTGATTACCGCTTCCATATTGGTGTATCCCATGTCTTCCATGTCTTTCCCTCCACGCCTCGCGGTATGCTTCTGCATGGAGATTTTAGTAGTTTCTCCTTGAGCGTTCCCCTTGGTTTCCAGCTTTGGGGGGACGCTCTTTTTGTTGCCGGTTCCAGTCTACACTATAAATGTCACAAGTATCATTGTCATGAGAGTTGTGAGTATACATAACTAGTTTATTGGACTAAGAAAACGTGTATACTTGCAAATCTCCCTAAATAGTATGTTTAATAAGATTAATAATGAAATTATTAATTAAAAAGCAAAAACGGTTAAAAAGAGGGTATGAAAAAACCCGCCTGCGACAAGCAGACGGGCAAACAAAGAACTCACTCAGAATCGCCTGAATCATAATCCCAATAATCCGAATCATCATCGCTATCAGAATACGAACTATCGGAATCATCATCGTTATCAGACGAATACGAGCTATCCGAACCATTCCTATCGGACGAGTCTGAAGAATCAAAACTATACGCAGCAGCCGCACCTACGAACAGAAGCGCCGAAACCACAATGCCGACAATCGCCGCGATCAACGCCTTCCACGAACGCGACGAAGTACGATCATCCACGAACTCCCTCATATGCGACTCAGCGGCATCGCCATACTTCTCACGCAATCCATCAACGGACAAACGTTGAGGATCGCCAGCTTCAAAACGCTCAATCTCATACAACCTATCCAACGGGATAAGCCCCGAACGCCTGATGCCATTCCTCACCGAAAACTGAATCACCCAAGCCAACAACGCCAATCCAGCGATACCAGCGGCCATGCAAGCCAATCCGATTAGAAAAACCATGACGCTCTCCTTTGCTCTCCTGCAATATGTCTCACCAAGGATTATCCCCCCAATCGACGGCTGATGAATCACGGGCGTTTCTCAAACAAGCCATCCTTGAGAATCTGCCGGTAATCCGTAAGAACCTGCATGGTCACGTCCAGCTCCGCCGCCATATGCCAGGTGTCGCCATCCCACATCCGTTCGGCCATGGCGAACTCGGACGGGCTTATCAGCATCAAAGCCGTCTCGCGCCGCGCCCTACGCTCGCACTTCACGCCGAACCGCGTGCCGCAGCCAAGATCACGATACTTCGCGTGCACAAGCTCGTGGCATAGGGTGCAGAGCCGCTGCCGGTCGTTCAACCAGTCGGCAAGCCAAATCGTCCGCAGCCGGTCGCAATACAGGCCGCAGGTAGTGCCTGGAATATCGGATTCCAAAACCTTCAAACCCATGTGCTCGGCCTGACGTTCCAAAACGTCGATGGTGATTCGTGACATTGTTCCCTTCGTATTATTAGGCGGCGGCATCATGAGTGAATACCGCCGCCATATTCATTGCTGTCGTCAGTCTTCAGGTGTTTCGGCTTCGAGTCTCGCGTTCGGATCGTCGTTCGCGGCCATGTCGAATTCGTCACGGTAGATGATCGGACTGTTCACCCAGTCGGCGTCCGCGTTTTCCTTGAGGCGGCGTGCGAGTTCCTGGAGCAGCTCGTCATTCGAAGCGTCATGCAGTCTTGCGACGGTCTTTCCGTTAGCCATCTCGTCGGCTCTTATATATCCGAACTCAACCAGAGCCTCTACAGGGGACTTGTGGTAGGCGCGTGCAATAAGAATGACGTTCTCGGCGCTGAACCCAAGGGCATTGTTGTATTGCCTCCAAGCGGTTGTCTTGATGATTCCCGCCTTGAGGGCTACTTCGGCGATGGTGTCGCCTTGGACTGTTTCTTTGAACCATGTTTCTTTGCTCATGGTTTCATTATGCAACCAAAGTGGTTGCAAGTCAACACGCCGAGCAAGTTGCGAAATAAAAAAACCTGTTGCATGATGTAACCACAAGTTGCAAAAAGAAATTCAAGGTTGCGAAAGGAATCACTGATGGCTGAATATAAAATGCAGTTCCGAGACGGCTTCCTAGACCGAACCAAACTCATGAGCGGCCTCAAAACAGACGAAGCCTTCGCCGGAGCAATAGGAGTCAGCGAAAGCGTCCTAGCCCGAGCCAAAAAAACCAACGAATGCACACCACTCATGCTCATAGGACTCTACAAAGCATTCGGCTTCCAACCCGGAGAAATCGCCCAAATCAAACAAACCGCCTAACCACACCACACACGCCAAGGAAATGCAATGAAAATCACCACACCAAACGGCATCCTCGAAGGCGAAAACATTGAAGCCATCCTCAAACAATACGGGCACGACTGCCTACATGGTGCCAGCCTGCGCGCCGCCGACCTGAGCGGTGCCGACCTGAGCGCCGCCAACCTGCGCGGTGCCGACTTGCACTGTGCCGACCTGAGCGATGCCAACCTGCGCGGTGCCAACCTGAGCGATGCCAACCTGAGCGATGCCAACCTGAGCGATGCCAACCTGTACGGTGCCAACCTGTACGGTGCCAACCTGTACGGTGCCAACCTGTACGGTGCCAACCTGAGCGATGCCAACCTGCGCGTCGCCGACCTGCGCGCCGCCGACCTGCGCGGTGCCTGCCTGAGCGATGCCGACCTGAGCGGTGCCAGGGATATTTCTGAACTTACCATCGCCAAAACCAGCATCCTCCCCGACGAAGGCGACTTCATCGGCTGGAAAAAAGCATACGTAGACAACATAATGCCACCGAGACCAATCATCGTAAAGCTCCTCATTCCGGCCGACGCGCAACGCTCCAACAGCACCGGACGCAAATGCCGCGCCAGCAAAGCGAAAGTCCTCGACATCCAAGACAAGGACGGTAACAGTCTCAAGGACACCATCGCACACAGCAGATACGACGAAGATTTCGCTTACAAGGTTGGCGAAACCGTGCACGTCGAAAACTTTGACACCGACCGGTGGAACGAATGCGCTCCAGGCATCCACTTCTTCATCACCCGCATCGAAGCCGTCGAATACTAAGGAGACTCCAATGAACCCGACACTCAACCCGCCAAAACCACCATACGAGGAACCAATCGACAACACAGGACGATACAAGCTCCTAATCAACGAAAACAAAGGCGCAACCCTCGTGGAATCCAACGGAACCGAAACAATCACACTCGCATGCATCAGCGAAGGCCGGTTGGAAGACCTCTCACACAGACTCTCGGAACCTCTGGGACAAACACGATAGGAGACGCATCTTGACAGACAGGCAAATCGTCGTAGAAGAAGAAATCCTCAACAAGGAGGAAGCCGCAAGATTCCTCAAAATCGGAACCGACAATTTCACCAAACTCTACGGGGTATGCGGCGACCGTCAAGGCGGCAAAACAGTCACCTACAAGAAATCAGTGATCCTCGACCGATACGACGCACTCTGCAAACGATAAAACAAACCCCCGCCCGCAAACATCCAAGGAAGCATCCAATGACCACGCATCCACTACCAAAACCAGTGAAACCCAACGTCAAACACCAGCATGAACAGTACGGCACGCTCACCGCCGTCGCCACCATCTGCATAACAGGCACGCTCCTGTTCAGCTGGTCGGTACCGCAACACAGCTGGCAGGCCGTCATCTGCGCGCTGCTCATGCTCGCAAGCGTCCTCTACCTAGGAGTCATCGACGCACGTCATTACACCCTCGACCACGAGGACATGGAATAAAAGACTTCCCACCAGCCGACAGTCCAACAAAAACAAACCAAATTAGGGATGTTTCTGCAGACATCCACGTTCACCATGTCGGCTGGCGGGGAACACATATAACTGAATATCGATTATTATCCACGCGCCGACCACATCTTGCTTTCACATACACTGTCGGCGCACTGGTTGGGCGACGGTTCGCCCGTCCACGGATTCCAATCCTCTTCTCCTTTCTAAATATAGGCAGGCACTCCGGTGCCTGCAAACCCTTCTAAGTATGCCTGACGGCTTTCAGTCACCGTCGGCCACGCCACCGATCGCGAACACGTTCAGGTCGTTGTTACAACAGTCAAAGGGGCGTTCGGAATCTCCATGGACGGCACTGGTTCGACTCCGATGCCAGCCACTCAGCCCCATCCACTCGTCAGGACGGGGCACACAACTTGCAACAAGCAAAGGAAAACCAATGAGCGACATAAACATCAACGAATGGCCTGACCGGGAGATCAACGAACTCTTGGACGAACAGCACGCAGGATGCCACTTCCACCAAATCGTGTTCAACGACGCGGGCGAAGTGATGAACCTCAAACCAGTCAACATGCCACCAAAGGCATGACGTCAAAACAAATGCTTCCCATGCGCTTAGTGCGATTGGCGTATGGGACTTCGGGTGGAACGGCACGACAGGAACCGTCCACCGGCATCGTACGGGCTTTTTGAAGCCCCTTTCCCGTACGACAGCTGGAGGCTTGGGATAACAGGCACGGTACCGACCGGTGGGTTCGACTCCCACACCACCCACGCAAACCATCAACAGATCGGAGAACACCATGGAAGACAACAGTCCAGAACGTCTTGACAAGAGCCTCACACGCTTGGAAACGGCACACCAGCTAAGCGAAACGGCGGAACTCATACTCGCCGACGTGAACAAGCTCGTCGCATACCTCGCCAGCGTTGACGCCAACGGCGATGGCATAGTCGATGAAGCGGTGAACTTCACATTGGAACGCGCCGGCAAGATCAGAAAACACGCGACCGCTATCAGGTATGGAATCTCAAACGCGCTTGAGAACGCCGACGCACACGAAAGCAGCGAAGAACGCAAACGGAGATTCGTAGACAACCTCCTCAACGGTTCGGGCGGTGAGTGAACGTGGACGGGCGGACGATCCGACAAGCCATATTGGACACGCGGTTCAGAGGCTACGACGTCGGCCAAGTGGACGAACTGTTGGAGAGAATCGCGCACGCCATGGACGTGCTCGACGCGGCGAACCGTGAACTATGGCGGAAAAACAAACAATTGGAACACCGATTGACAAGACCGGAGCATCCAACCAATGAGTGAACTCGCCACACGTACGAACTGGCGGCAGTCCATCACCGGCCACAAGTCCAACAGTGGTGGACGAACAGGCCGGAAACAAGCCGAAAAACCCACATTGACCGAACAGGGAATCGACGTGGACGAGTTCATCCGCAAAAACCACGCCCGCATACAGCGGCTACGCGAAACCACGCCACGCAACCGCAAACCCGAACCCACATACCGGAAAGTCTACGAAACATGGCTGGAACAATCCAAAACAGGCCATCCATCAGAACGCAGCATAGCGAAAGCGTTGGGAAAAAGCGTCTCCACCATCCACCATCACATTACGAACCTTGTACGTGACGGATACCTCGCCAAAGACGCGATACGCGAACGGGAATACGTGCTGACCGGCAAACCATTCAACCCATCGGACAGGGAAAAAGCGAAGCAATCACCGGACACGCTGGCCAGAATCCGTGAGGAAACAGTCAGACTCCAAAACGAGGGCGTCGCATTCGACCCGGCTGAATACGCGCGGATCATCAGCGGACGTGTCGGCAAATCCGAGAAAACGGTACGCAACAATTTCGCCACGCTCCGCAAGGAAGGCGTACTGCCACCGGCCGAAAACCCGTTCGCCAGCCAGCGGAAACCAGAACCAGAACCGAAACCAGCCGCCAACAAGGAGGAACCAGTGAGCCAGACAAACACCGCCAGCAAGGAGGAACCAATGAGCCAGGAACTCACCGCCAACGCGGTGATAGCACCGGAAAAACAGTGCGAGAACCCACGCGCCATCATCGCAAACGCGCTGGTCGGCATCTACGACTCCATCTCCGCACTGCAACGCGCCGCATACCAAGCCAACGACAAAGTCGTCTACGGATTCGCCACAAAACTCATGAACGGCGAACTCATGGACATCAAAGCCAACTACAGCAAGGAAAACAAGTAATGGACAAGAAAACCCTCAACGAAATCACCGAAAAATACGACAACACCAGTCCAGACCAACTCCGCGCCGACCTCGCCGTATTGACCGCGATCAACAAACGCAGCGGCGAAATCCTCAAAATCATCAAAACCGCATGGGAACACGACCACGACGGTGGAGACAAGGAAACCGTCAACATCGCAGGCGTCGAAGCCGGAGAAATCAGCCTCGGCAAAGGCGGCAACGGCAAATACACGGTAACCGACGAACGAGCCTACGGCGCATTATTGCACGACAACGATTTCCTGATTCCAGGCGGACAGCCGGCGGCCGAACAGGTCTGGATGCCAAGACGCGAAGCAATGGACGCGAAATACCTCGAAGACATGATCCGCGACCACGACGGCGAACTGCCGGACGGCGTGGAATGGAAGCCGGGAAGGCCGGGCGTGGTCACGTTCCGCAGCACGCGCGGCTTCGTGGACAAGCTGTTCAGCGCGGAACTCGCACCAACCGTCATGCGCCTGCTGCTCACTGACGGATCGGAAAACAACACCGGGAAGGAACCCAAGGAATGAGCAACGAACTCACCATCCAAGACAATCAGGACGTGTTCACGCAACGGCAACTGGCGGCGTTGGCTCAGATCGGCGTACAGGGAGCCACGCCAGCCGACCTTGCCGTGTTCCTCCACCAATGCCAGCGCACCGGCCTTGACCCGTTCAACCGCCAGATTTACATGATAAACCGCCGTCAAAAAGAGAACGGCAATTATGTGATGAAGCAGACCATCCAAGTCGGCATCGATGGTTTCCGCACCATCGCGCGTCGCGCGGCGGACCGTAACCACGAGCTGTTCAGCGAGCCGGAAACCCTCTGGTGCGGCGAGGATGGCGTCTGGCATGACGTGTGGATTGCGCCGACCCCTCCGGTCGCAGCGAAGGTCACAGTCCGCCGTGGCGAAGGAGAGTTCACCGGCGTGGCCCTCTACCGCGAATACGTCGGAACCCGGTTCGACAAGTCAACTCAACGTCATGTGCCGAACAGCATGTGGGCTTCTAAACCAGCCACGATGATCGCGAAATGCGCGGAAGCGTTGGCATTGCGCAAGGCATTCCCACAGGATTTGAGCGGCCTGTACACGGCCGACGAAACCGACATGGACGCCGTGCAGGCCGAGATTGTGGAAGAGGAATCCGCAGTCAGAAAAAGCTATGGCAGTCGCGCTAGACAGCGGAATCACGACGAACAGACCGAGCGTCAGACGCAGTCTTGCACGCCTGAACAGGCTGACGCCATCTTCACCATGCTGCGTGATTGCGGTGTCGCGTCGAACGAGGAAGCCGAGCAAGTGCTGCACCGGCTGACCGGCAAGCATGGGTTGACACCACGACAGGTCAGCCGACAGGACGCGGACAATCTGCTCGTCGCAACCCCTGATTTCGTGAAACGGAAAATCATGCAGGCATTGCAGGAAATCCGCAAACCACGGCAGGAACAGGTGCCGGAAGTCGTTGACACGACCACCACCGAACAGGAAACAAGCACAGAAACAGAAAACACGAACGAAGGAGAACGGCAGTGAGCCTGGCAAACCTGATAATCGATGGAAACGTCGGCAACGAGCCGGAAACCCGCACTTTCCAAAACGGTGGAGAACTCACATCATTCCGTCTCGGCCACGGTCAAGGCTACATGGACAAGCAGTCGAACCAGTGGGTTGACCAAGGCACCATGTGGTTGAGTGTGGTACCACAGTCGAATGCCGCGAAGAAGCTGATTCCATATATTCACAAGGGTTCCCGTGTCGTCGTCTCAGGCCGTTTGCAGGAGCGTGCGTACAAGGACCAGCACGGTACTGATCGTACCGTGCTGGAGGTTCGTGCGGACTCCATCAGTCTGATTCCACGACAACAGCAAGGCCAGCAGGACGGTTACGCGCAGCAGCCATACCAGCCGCCAGCACAGCAGCAGTCGCAGGCTCCGGCCGATGATCCGTGGGCTGCGCCAACCGTCACGCCTGACAGTTTCGGCGGTTTCGGCGGAGCGCCGGAACCGGAGTTCTAAATGGTGCCATTGGCAGGATACGCCCCGCCGGCATGGTGCGAACGGCATAAGTGCCCTTACTACGGGCGCTCATGCCCCGAATGCGAAACGGAAACGGAAGACTACTACGCGGACATCGGCGACGCCAATGTCTGGGATTTGGAGTGACATTGTTCGACTTCGACGTTTACGGGGAACCGGTCGCGAAAGGCCGTCCAAGATTCTTCGGCAGGCACGCCGTCACACCGGAACGCACGCGCACGCAGGAAGAACTGGTAGCAAGCGAATTCCTCCGACACTATCCGCAGGCGCAACCGTTGGAAGGCGAAGTCATGATGACAATCGTCTTCTACAAAAGCCGCCACGGCAAACCCGACTTGGACAATCTGGAAAAACTCGTCAAGGACGCGTTGAACGGACTCGCCTACACGGATGACCAGCAGATCAAACTCACCCTGTGCGCCATGCTCGAACCCGACCGCATGGCATTGGGCAAACGTGTGATCGGACTGGTGAAACGACGGCAGGGAATGCCATTGACGTACGGCGGCATCGAATACGAGCCACACACGGGAATCCACATCGAACCATTGGGCGGAACCGTCCACGACGGCATATGCCATGCCACGGAAAGCATGAAAGGACTGTTGCATGACGCGGGCAACGATGCGCGATATCGATGAAATGGGTTTCAACATCCAAGTCTGGGATTACATGAACTGGGCTTTGGGGGACATGAACCTTGGTTTCGACAGGCGGTTGCATTGGATGGGCGAACCGGTCAACGTCACCACGTTCAAAAACGCGGACAGGCCGGTGTCGGAAATGTTGGACGAAGCCCGCACTGTCGCCGCGGACAACGACATGCGCGTCTGGGTTGTAGTCCAACACGTCACCGGCATGGATGTTCCCGGAAGCCTCGTGCTGATTCCACCGGAATCATGGACACGACTCAGCCAACTTGATGTAAACCACGAACTGCAAGTAATCCAAATCGAACAGTTGTACGACGGTTTGAGAACGACCGATCTCGGCTGGTTCGCACTGCTCATGAACCATCTGCAACTGTTCGGACCGGACGAATCGAAGGAGGTTTGACATGGTTGAAATACGCCAATCCTCCTACCTGTGGCAGAACGTGAAACTCAACCGCATACAAGCCGGCCTGCTGGTGGCATTGGTGCGTGACGGACGATTGCCGGACGTGGACTGCGAATGGTCGAAACAGTATCGGACGATCGACGCCTTGGCGGCGCGTGGACTGCTTGTCAAGCATGATGACGGACTGGTGGAGCCTACCGGTTTCGGACGAGAATACGTTGACCACATCCTCACGCCGGTGGAGACGTATAGCACGGCGACATCCAAAAAGTTCAACATGTTCTGGAACGACCAGTACGCGCATCCGAAAACATACCACTACAAGCCGGAACGGTTGCGCGTGGTGTGCGCTAGGAGAGCGGAATGAGACATCAGCAAACCATCATCGACAAGGACGAAATCATGAAACACAACGAACAGGTAATGCTGTACAGCCGTGAATGGTTGGAACACGAGCGTCACAAAGCATGGAGGGAAGGCTACGCCGCAGGGTGGAAAGACCAGGAATGCGACTTCCCGCCACACACAAGCGAAAACCCATACAAGGAGGAGCAGGCAAATGAAGAAAATACTCGAAAACATGATCATCAAATGGCATCAAGCGGGATATGCGCTCGACGAAATCGCGCCACTCGTGCCGCAAGTACCGAAAGCCGAAATCGCCGCGATAATCAACCGATGCGACAAGGAGGCCGTCGAATGAACCGCAACCCGTTTGAAATCCTGTTCGACAACGTATTGGCCGGTGCCGCTTATGCGTCGCAGTCATCAGATTCGGCATCGGTCAAGGAGCAGCACATGGACAATGTCAACCATCCAAAGCATTACGAGGACGGCCCGTTCGAATGCATCGAACTATCCAGACTGCTTAGTTCCGACTGGGGCCAAGTCGTCCAATACTGCTTCAGATGGCAGCACAAGAACGGTGTGGAAGACCTCAAAAAGGCGCTCTGGTTCATCAATGACGCAATCGACCATAACGTGCCGCCAATTGCTGCATGGAATATAGAGGATGCCTGCGACTCCAAGGCCAAGGCCGATACGCTTATCGGAATACTGGCGACTGAGAACTGGGCTGATCTCGGACGATTCTGGCTGGAATTCGAACGCGGAACCCCATGGTCGGTACGTCGGGCGCTCACCGAAAAGATCAATGAAATCGAAAAGGAAGGAAAGTAATCATGGAACACATCGTGCAGTTCGCCATCGGCATTGACGACAAGGCCATCCAGAACCGTATCGAGGAATACGCCTACAAGGACGTGCTCGACAAGCTCGCCAAAGAAACCATGGACAGTGTTTTCGCGCACATGAACGCGTATTCGCGGGAAAGCATGTGTAAGACCATGATGGGGGACGCTTTGCAAAGCTTCCTCGAAGAACGCAAGGACGAGATCATCGACAAGGCCGCGAACATGCTCGCCGACCGGTTCCAACGGACGAAGAAGTATCGGGAAGCCATGGATGCCGCCATCGAAAAGGACGGTGAGTGATGGACGACTTGGACAAGGTTGAGAAAATTCTGATTGTCACACTGGTGGTATCCCTCGCCGCAACGCTCTTCCTGATGGGATTAAGCATCTACTCGTACTGGTATGTGGGCACGCATCATGATTACGGCATGAAGACGGTCAGGACCGGCGACGTGACATGGGCATGTCTGACGGACCATGGCACGACCATCGGCTGCGACACCGTGGAGGAATACCGGTGAACGGCATGGGCGTTGGGTACAAGCATCTTGACCAGCTGCGTAACCTTGCGCAGAACGAAGGGGATAAAAGTAGTCGAATTCGACCACTTTTAGACGGCATGGGCATGTTGGACACAAGCATCTGGGCCGGCTACATCGTCCGGCCGAAGGGTGATATGAGACGGTACACATGCCGAGTGTACGAAACGCTCCAAGAGGCATCGGATGTGGCGCAGGAGCGCGCCGACTCCCGCCACAGGCCATACGAGGTGCGCGCAACCTGCGATACTTCAAGCGTTTTCATCGTCATCGTCTTGGGCGTGATGGCGGTATTGGCGATGCTGACACTGTTTGCGGTAGTGGCGGCGATATTCACTTCCAATCCACAAGACAAGGAGGAACACCATGGTGACGAACGTGAGCGAAAAGGACAAGACACTACAGCAGGTCATCGACTACTGCAAATCGAAACGCAAAGATTGCCGCATCATGTACACGCGCACCACGAATCATAATCACGACGACAGGATGATTTTGTGCGCGGGAATGAGGGCTTACGGCCATATCATCGACTACTGCACCCACATGCTCGGCTATTCCGGCTCCATGCCGTCCGAGGTGTCAAATCAAAGCGAGGACGCGAAAAAATGAAATGGGAACCGGATTGGACGGACATCGCCGAAAACTTGCTGATCGGACTGATGGCGGTGGCCGCGGCCGCAATATTCATTATCTTCTGCGTTTGCATATGGAAAGAAGTGACACCGAAAAAACCATCATCATGCGCGACGGAAATCAATCATACGCCTGCACGATCAGCGACATAAGCCCGAACCCATACGACTGCAAGCCAATCGAGGACACGAAATGAGCGCGTACCAACCTGTTCTTGACCCTGCTTGCGGCGGGCGAATGTTCTGGTTCGACAAGTCAGACAGCCGTGTGCTCTTCGGTGACGTACGCGACGAAAGCTGGGAACTATGTGACGGACGCAGATTCGAAGTCAAGCCGGACATGCTGATGGACTACCGCGACCTGCCGTTCCCTGACGAGACGTTCCGCATGGTCGTGCTCGACCCACCGCACCTGCGCAATGCGGGAGAAACGAGCTACATGGCGCAGAAATACGGATGCCTCGATCAAGAGACATGGCAAACAGATATCAAGACCATGTTCGGCGAGTGTTTCCGTGTCCTGAAAGAGCATGGCGTGTTGATTTTCAAATGGAATGAGACGCAGATACCCGTCTCTCAGATACTCAAGCTCACTGACCATAAGCCACTCTTCGGCAACAAACAGCCGAACCGCACCGGAACACATTGGATCGTCTTCATTAAGGAGGATATGAAATGAGCAGTCAATACAAGGTTCGCGCGCTGTATTGGAGTTACGACGACGGCTACTATTACTTAAAAAACCAGGGGGTGCTTGAAGATTTACTGAACGATGGTTGGAAGATTTCACGGGTGGATGCCATGCAACCAACGGAATTTAAATCTTCCACAGTCAGCGCCACGAACGTCTACGTTCTCGAAAAGCAAAGCGAGGACACGAAAAAGAGCAGTGTGTCAGAAATCCTCCCGCATGACATGGGTCTACGTGTGGGATTCCTCCCGCATGACATGGGTCTACGTGTGGAACTCGATACGAACGAAACATGCTACCTGAAAAGCGGATGGAAAGAACGTGGGGACGGTATCTACGGGCTTGCTGTGAGTTATACGGATGGTTCCGGCATCGTATCCGTTTCGCGGCCTGACAAGCCTGTTCCCATCGCAATCATGAACAGCCACGTGAGGCTAGCAGTCTCATTCGATGAACATGAAACCGAAACCACCAAGCAAAAACGAGGATACGAACATGAAGGAGACAAACCGATAGAACGACGATAAGCAGCATGCGGTGTGGCGTGAAAGCATCGAGAAATACGGCAAGACGATGCAAAGCATCGTCTGCATGGAGGAATGCTCCGAACTCATCCAAGCCGTCAGCAAGCGTCTTCGCGGCAAGCCTGACGCCACCGACAATCTCGCAGAAGAAATGGCCGACGTGATCATCTGCCTGTACCTGCTCAAGGAAATGTACGGCATCACCGACGAGCAGCTGGAAGAATGGATCGCACGCAAGACGGCAAGGCAATCCAAGCGAATGCAGGGCGATGACCCATTTATGAAAAACGACGAAACGGAGATGTGGAATGAGCAGGACTGAAACCACCGACATGCTGTCCAAACTGGTGGAGAAGCGTCTGAATAACCGCGTCAGCTTCTGGGCAAGCGAGGTGAATTTCGACTTGGGCACCTCGAAAAACAGACGAATCGACTTCATGGGATTCAAGCCGTTCACGCCCGGCTATGTGCTCATGCCGGCAAGTGTGGAACTTGGCGAGTTCTCCTGTTACGAAGTCAAGTCCTGCATGGCGGATTTCAAATCAGGCCATGGGTTGACGTTCTACGGGGACGTGAACTACCTCGTGACCACAAGGGAACTGGCCGAGGAACTGCGAGTCAACTACCTGCTGCCACGCAATATCAATCAAGTGCTCACACCATCGAAAAAAGGCGACAAGCTCGTACCGCTTTTCGACGTGTCCGGCAAGTGCCCATCCTACAGGTGCCGCGCCGCAAGCGAAATGCTGTACGCGATGATCGAAGCGAACGGAAAGAGGACGAATTGAGCATCATGCTTGACGAGGCCAACGCTTACGAGCGTGGCATGGATGATGATTTGACTTTTCAGACGGTTCGGGAGCTTGCCGGTACAGCGTACATGACCGGACGTTCCGCTCCACCAACTGCCGTTGAGATTGAGGCCGTGGCGAAACGGCTCCTCTGGAATAGCTGCGAATGGGATGGCGTCGATAGCTACGCGGCGAAAGACGAGGATGACGCATGGGATTATGCCGGTGAGATTCCCGGCTTCCATGCGGAATATATCAGACAGGCCAAGGAACTACTCGAAATCGCACGGAAGGCGGTAAGCGAATGAGCAAGACGATTCGATACGTGGAATGCGCCCACTGCGGCGAGACCGTCGGCACATATTACGTGACATGCCCCTACTGCGGATACAAGTTGGCCGCGCGCAAGTCGACAGGCATGGATCCGCTGTATGGCATGACCGACGACGAATTCTACAAGCGATTCGGGAGCATGTGATGGAAGATGTTGGAATTCTTCCTTGGCCCCCACCAAGCTTGGAGGAACTCGAAAAAGCTTTGGATTCGATGGACCACAACGGAATCACAAGAGGAGATTAGGCGATGGCCAGACGGGGCTACGTGCAGTTGGCGAACGGCTTCTACCTGAACCGGAAGGTACGCCGCCTGCGCCGTACCATGCCCTCCGCGATAGGCGCGTACGCCATCATGCTTTCCTACTGCGGCGACAATCTCACGGACGGCTACGTGGACTCCGACACCGCCGAGTTCGTGCTCGACATCACCGCTCAGGAGTTTGACGCATTGCAGCAGGCCGGATTGATCGAGAGCGTGGATGGAGGCTATGTCGTCCACGACTACCTCGAACACAACCGCAGCCGCGAACAAGTGGCTCCGCGAACGCAAAAGGACGGCCAATAGGGTGAATAGGCTCCGAAAAACCCCCGATGTAACGCCGTTACATCCCGACTGTAACGGTGTTACATCCCAGAAACACCAGAACACCAGAACACCAGAACCCAAAAAGAAAGAGAAAGAAGAATATTCTTCTTCTTTCTCCAAAGAAATCGGGGTAAGTGACTTCGAGCTAGTGAGGGAGAATGCGCACGCCAACGCCGACATCATCCGAAACTATCCGAAACTCGACCTGTCGGACGCATGGAACGCATTCAATTCACGGCATTACGGCGAAACACACACCGTCAACGACTGGACGCGCCTGTGGAAAGGCTGGTGCCAACGCAGAGCCAACATGGCACACATCCCTAAAACAACACCACACACGCACACATGGGCGTGCGAACACACGCTGAAACGCCTCGGCCTCGAATCACGCGACGACGTGCAAGACCTGACCGAAGCACAGCGAACGGCAGACGAACTGAACAAGGAAGACCGAAATGGAAGAACCTGAACTCGCCGAACAGCAAAAAACAGCCCTCAGAAAAGCAATCGGCGACATCGTTGGAGACTACACGCCATGGGTGCTGATCGTGGAAACCACACCACTCGGGGAGACGGACACGGCATACTCCGAAAGCGTGACTGACACGCATTCCAGCGCGTTCACCATCATCGGACTTTTGGACAACGAACTAACCCAACGACTCAGCTAGGTTGCGTTCAAAGGTGCATGGTAGAATCATCCAAGCCGGTTCAATCGCACGCCGCAAGGCACTGGCCTAGGAAAACCATACCCAATGAAAGGCCAAAAGCGATTGCCGGAATGCAAAACCCGCTCATGCTGGCGTGAGCGGAACCCCGAACGCCAACTATGCCCCAACTGTGAAACCCGTCTCACCGACAACCTCAAATGGCTGGCGAAACACCTGCCATCATTGGAAAACGGGAAACTCAACCGCATCAACAAAAACAGGGACATGAACGGCAATGGCGGAAGCGGATACTCCGCAACCCCGCCACTGCGCGAAACCATCTACGATCTCCTATACGAACGCGACGAACACGGACTGGACGGCGTGCAGCCCACGCTCCAAGCGTTCGCCACATGCCTAGGAATCCAATGGATGCACGTCACACCACTGTCCGACCTCGCCAAACGAATCCTCGACACGAAAACAGGACACACCAACTACCTGCTCTCCACGGCAACCCCCGTATACGCGGAACAAATACGCATCCTAGTCAAGGAATGCTCACGCATCCTCAACCAAGGACACGCCATCAACCTCGGCACATGCCCCAACACCGACTGCAACACGCCGCTGGCAGCCGACGAAACAGCGACCACGGTCAAATGCCGCGGATGCAAAAACACGTGGAACATCAACTATCTCAGGAGCATCATGAACCAGAAGATACTCGAATCGGACTACACGGGCACCATGCGCCAGATCATCGACCTGCTCGCGCAATCCACCGGACAGATCGTCAACACGAACACGTTCAAAAGCTGGGTGCACCGCAACCAGCTAAAACCAGCGGGTGGAATCCACGGCCACCCCACATACCGCATCGCGGACGTATACCGGCTCCTGCTCGGACTCCAACAGGCCGGACAGACAACCGACAGCATATGGCAACTACTCTCCAACCAGAAAGCGAACTAATGGCACGAATCATCATCGAAGACAACGGCCACACGATCACATACGAGAACGTGTCCAACATTCAAGACCGGCAAGACCGGAGCGCCACCACCACAAACATATTCCGCAACACGTCAGAACGCACCCTGCATACGCTCACATTCCTCACGCCAACGGCAAACAGCATCCTCTGAAAGAAAGGCAAAAAAATTGACCGAGATCATGCAAATTGCCGGCAACACCGACAACATCGCATACCAGCATCCCCACGATGCCGGAGCCGACCTGAAATCATGCGAGGACACCATCATCCCCGCCAACGGGCGCACGCTCGTGCATACCGGCGTATACGCGGCAATCCCTTGCAATCACGTGGGCCTCGTATGTCCACGAAGCGGCCTCGCGCTGAACCAAGGCTTGACCGTGCTGAACGCTCCAGGAATCATCGACAGCAACTATCGTGGCGAACTATGCGTGATCCTATGCAACACCAGCGAAAGAGCAGTTGAAATCACAGCCGGGCAACGCATAGCGCAGCTTGTCGTCACACCCGTCGCACACGTGAAAATCATTCCGGTAAGCCAACTACGGGAAGACACGGAACGAGGCGAAAACGGATTCGGCAGCACCGGCAATTGAGCCGACAACAAGAACACTCGCCAAACAGATACTCGACAACCCCAGACAGGAACAATCATGAGAATCTACATCGTGGCCGCCGACGTGCAGGACAGGGGCAGATACAGGGATTACGCGACCCTCCCACCGGGAAAGTATTCTTACCCGCCAACTGTTCGCGAGGATACGGAAAACAAGTATGGCGAGTACGTGAGCATAATGGGCGTCTATTCCACGCTCGCTCAGGCGGAACATCGTTGGGATGAACTCGACCGTGAAGGCTTCACTGTTTTCCCGATCGTCGAATGCGTTGTGGACGCGAACTGCTGGGCATACATAGGAGGCTACGCGGAATGAGCGGCAACGACACGACACAGGACAACACCACCAAGGAGGCACAATGAAAGCACTCGACTTCACCAAGAGGAAAAGCAAACTGGTAGACAAGCTGTTAAAACTCGGATTCCATTATCTAAGCACCGACAAGGAGCCAGCTAGTCTGGGAAAACCCCCACGGCTGATAACCACATGGGCGAACGTCATGAATGGCGTGACCCTGCAAATCATCGATACGTATGACGAACGCCGTGGCGCAAACGACGAACTGATTACAACACCGCGCAAATACGTCAAGATAACGGATGATTGCACTAACATAAGCGTCACCATGTCATTCGAAGAGTTCATGGAATTGGAAGAGATCACGAACAGCAAGGGCATCACATTCCCACGCCCGGAAACATCCTTCAAAAGAATTACCAACGAGAACTGAGAGGCCACGCGAAATGAGCGAGACAATCAAAATCAGTGGAAAGTGAGCGCGTCATGCGAATCTACCTAGTAACTGCGAACGCACAGGATCACAACGAATACATCGAGTACCGGGATCAACCATATAATCCCGATTCGTTCACTGACACCCCAATGCACATGGGTGAAACATCATACACCGCAGGATTTGTAAGCATCATGGGCGTTTACACGACACGCGAACAGGCGGAAACGCGCGTAAACAAGCTCACCCGCGAGAAATTCCCGGACTTGCGAATCATCGAGATTGAAGCGGACTCGGACTGTTGGCAGTTCGTCGGTGGAGGTTGGCTCTGGTGAACGAGCAGACAATCAAAGCCAAAAATCTAAATTTCACGCACTTAGGAAGGGATATAACCGTCATCAGCAACGTCAACACGGTCTCCTTGTCGGGCGAACTAGTCAAGTTCACGATGTGGAAGTTTGGGCTGGAGACGTTCATAGAAGCAAAAATCATTCCACGTTCACTCACCGCAGTCACCGTGCAAATACCAGCGGAGACGACAATCATCGTCAGTGAAGATGTCTGGAAGAACAATGAGCTAATATCAAAAATCGTAACAAGATGAAGAACAGTGACATCGCCAACCACCAAAGAACTGCTCCTGCACGGACATACGCACGCGTATGACCCGCTAGAGTTCGGCAGGCATCACAATGAGATCAACGTCGGATTGGACGCATGGTGTTTCGAGCCAGTCAACGAAGCCGAATTGTTGGACAACTGGCTACAACCCGCGTCAGGCAACGTCTGAGTGGTCTACAATGGCCCTGTTAACAACAAATGCGTTTAGCGAGTGTTCGCCAAACGTTGGAAACCGGCTTCATCATCCTCGGGATAACGGAACCGCGCTTCGATGCCCTGCGCTTCAAGGATCGCGGCTATCTCCCTGCTGCGGGCATTGACGATGGCGTAATCGCCTTGGTCCCGTCCGTAACGGTCGTAGTGTTCTTGCGAACGGTAATAGAGCAGGTCCACGTGGCTGGGCGCGTGTCCTTGCGTTTCCGTCATTTCGTCCACCGCATTTAAAGCGCTTTCAACCGCCTGGATGTGCAAGTCAAGCATATGTCCAAGCCAGGCGCGCACGTCAGCCGGCGCTTCGGCCTCGCCTGGCTTCTCCCACCGCTTGACGCTCAACACCTTGACACCGGCCTTGCTTGCGAGCATCTGCTGGCTGATGCCGCAGCGTTCCCGTGCCGCACGAAAAGCGGCCTTCGATTCAACCGTCATACAAACCTCCAGACAATCATGAAAACACGGAAAACGTCGGCTCCAGCATGAAAAACACGCTGGAACCGGCAGAACAACGATTTTCAGCGGAATACGTCACGCCTTGACGCAATCGAACACCAGCAAATCGGAATCATCAGAATCCGTTCCGATCTTGGAGTCAAGACGCCACCCGTTTTCCTCAAGACACCGTCTGATGTCCTCCGTCCAATCATCCGCCTCCACGTCGGACGGGGTGAACTCCAAGTCGTCCACAATCTCCCTATCCTCATGGAAATCGATGAAGTAATCGTAGATGCGGATATGGAACGTCGAATCCACGTCAAGCGGGTTCCTGAGCACCGCATTGTTCGGCTCCATCACGTCGATGTAGGCGTTGTGAGCTTCAATGCGCTCGGTCCATCCGCTGATGGTTTCAGGATCGTTCAGGTCGATGAACCAGTCCATGAGCTGCTCGGCGGTCAACGTGTCTGAGTAAGCCGAAAGCTCTTCGTACAGCTTGTCGTAATCGGATTGCGTGGACTCCTCGTCAGCGACGAGCCGCTCATACTTGGCACGGAGCCGTTCGGACGGGATGCAAAGCCATGCGTCTTCGGTTTCGCCGTCCTTGTCGAGCTGGCAATCATAGACGCGATGGCGGAGCTCCGACTTCGGGAACTCCAGTGCGAATGTGCCAGTCTCATTCCACTTGTGGCCTCTGGTTTTTTCGATTCGGATGGTGATCATTTCAGTCTCCTTGAGTCTGTGGGGATGCCTTGTGCTTCCCGTCTTGTGATTACAAGTATATGATACCATTGGTATCATTTCAAGTCGGGCGTGTTGTGGAAATCAATCCTCCTTGCCCAGATAATCCTGCAATCCGTCGCCAGCTTTGCCATTCAGCCCGCGACGGGACATGTCGTAATAGTCGAGCATCTGCGGACTGTTCCACCCGCCTGCGGCCATGATGTCCCTGTCCGGCACGCCAGCGTCACGGGAGAGCGTGCAGAACGTTCGCCGCAATGAATGCGGCGAAATATCCGGCACGCCCACGCGCAATGCCACGGACGATACGATGCCCACGGCGGTCTGCTGCCGCAGACGCGCGCCGGAATCCTCACGGAACACCGCACCACGCCTACGTTCGCCAATGAGTCGTGCGAGAGCTTCGTCCGCATCGGAGGGAATGGCCACACGCTGAGACCAGTCGCCCTTGCGGTCGAACCGCACCCACGGACGCCCGTCATCCAGATGACAGTCTTCGACATCCAACCCAAGCGCCTCGCTAACCCTCGCACCGGTCAACAGCAGCAGACTGCACAGGGCATCCGTCCGCGCACCCATACCACGCGCTTCGTCCAGAAAAAGCCTAGCCTGCTCGCGGGTGAGGTACGTGCCATCCGAATGACCGTACAGTTTCGGCCTACGCACATGCTCGCCCGGATCGCAGTCGATATACCCCTCCTCGCAGAGATAGCGGTAGAGGCAGCAAACGACGCTCAGATTCCTGCACACCGTGTTTTTCGCCGCTGGCCGCATGCCGTCGCCATAGGCGGCGAACACCTCGATATGAGTGCGCTTCGCCCGCAGCATGTCGATGCCATTATCCGAACACCAGCGGAGCCATCGCGATACGACGCTCCGATACCCCGCCCTTGTGCCCGGCGTCAGGCCGGCGAGAAAACCGGCGATCATGTCGCTCACCGTTTCCATATGCGCACCGTCTCCTTGCAGATCAAAGGCTTATCGGCTGGACCCTTGACGAATGGCGGAATCCACTGCCTACGCCTCAACGAATGATTCGGCCCATACGCCTGATCCCTCCAGAAGCCGCGCACGATGAAACGATGCGAATACTCACGCCGCACACGCTCATCATCATCCGAGCTCTCGCCTGGACGATGCAGATTCTCACGCAACACCAGCATCTTGACCTTGCGGATCTCCGGCTCGAAGCGCGACGGCAACGGGTATCTCATGCTGGGTTCGGCGGGCTTGGTGTCGCAGATCCGCGGCTCGCCGCTCAACGCCCAGACGGCTTGCAGATAGTCAATCCATGCTTTTTGAAACACGGCATCCGCATCGTGGATGGATTTTGCCCTAGCTGCCGTCAAGTCAAGCCAATCGATAGGCAGACCGATGGAGTCCGCACCACTCTTCCGCAGCGATTCAGGATCATCGGTAAATGCCATGACGGAGGTCTCGCCATCGCCAATCCGATCCCAGAAGAATCCCGCGATATTGCTGGTGATGCCAATCGACGACGTGTCTACCGGAACCCCACACTCAAGGAACATCACTCCGCTTGCGGCCGGGGCCTGCATCCGCGGGAAGTCGCCCTGCGCGGCGGTGTCGGCGGCAAGCTTGGCCATGTCGCGGCTGATCCACCACAATTGCGCGACGGACATCTGATCGATTTCGCTCCACATTCCATCCAAGATGCGCCGGTATTGCGGCTTGGCTTCGTACTGCCTCATCGCCCGTTCCCGCCAGACGGTGACGAATTTGTCTCGGATGAGCGGCAGGTGCGATGGGGTTAGGCGGAGGCGCTTGTTTTTTCTGCGCGTCATGTCAGCCTCGGTCAGTTCGCGTTGTTTTCGAGGATTTCGGTGAACGTGTCGGCCGGCACGTCGTCGTAATCTTCGATGTTGTTGGCGGTCATGAAGTCGATCATGTCGGATGCCGCCCAATGGACGTCCCAATCGGACGGGTTCATGGAGGAGTTGGTGAGATAGTCGTTGATGTAGTCTTGGGCGGTGGCCATGTTGATTTCCATGATGTTCATTTTGTTTGTCCTTTCGTTTTGCTGAAATGATTTTTTATTGGGATGGAGTGATAAACGAGTCGAGTGTGTCACAGGCTGATGTCAAAAAACATGCCCGACAGCGCATGATCGTTGCACATCCACCTGCGAACCCTCCAAACCGGCATCATGAATAAGCCACGCCTCCAACTCCACGTCAGGAATTGCACTGGAATGGCCGTAAGCATACAAGAAGCCAGTCGGAGTCGTGAGTTCAAGCCGATACCCGCCAACGGAGGTCCGGTAATATCGCAGCCGCCACATCACGGCACCTCGATCTCGTCACGCCACGACAACATATCGCGCGTAATCAAATCCCCGGACGACACTTGCACGTAAAGCCACGCACGATAACCCAATCGCGCGTCACGAGCACGTTTCAACCATGCGGCAAACCATTCCACTCTCAACGAAACAGGCGAACGATACCGCCACACATCACAATCACGTACGCGATCATGACAAACAAACTGATAAACCGGCATAACAAACACCCCTCTCACTTAAGCCCATCAAACATGCGCGAGTAAGCCAGCTGAACATTCCCAAGCCCACTGCGGTACGCACACATACGATCCGCCTCCGAACGTGACAGGGCAGTCCGCAACCACCTATCATTCGGAAACGCAACATCACGTAACGTCTCTTCCTCGCTCACCGAACGCACCACGACATGTTGCGGAAACATCGCATCGAACACGCAAACGCACAACCCGAAAGCAATCAAATCGGTTTCGTCAGACACGTAACGAAAATCCTGCCGGGCACACTCCAAAACATTCACGCGATCAAAAGACGACGAATCCAACAATCCAGCGAACTCACTGATAGTGTCATCATCCAAGCCGCCGCACATCGGCTCAAACTGCACCACATCGATCAAATAATCCCGCATATCGGGAATCAAACCGCCCGAACCAATGTCAGGCGTGCCGCAATCATTGAAACGCGCCCACCATTGACCGACAATCCGACCGACATAGCCGACAATCTCGGACGGCAACGAAACATTATTAGAAACTTCCATGATAGAATCTCCTTTGCAATTGCTCACACAAACTGATTGATTGCAGCGGGGGAGCGGCCTTCACCCGCACCCCCGCACACTCTTTTGCTCAGGCGTTCAGGCGTGCCACCGCACCACACTCACACCGTCAACAAGCACATACGACGTGCCAACACCATTACCAGCCGTCGAAGCATCCCACCTGCACACATGCTGATAGGCGGAACCCCCATCGACCGCGACGGAACCATCCTCGACAAAACAAGCCGGAATATCCGCCCACGGAAACGCGGAAGCGACGGAACCGGGATTATCACGACGCCACGAATCCCAAGACTCAACAGTCTCAGCCGACGCGCCACCCAACGCCTGGGCCTGATCCACGGATTCCAAACGACCGCCGGCGCAAACTGCTGCGACAATCACCGCAATGAGAAAAACGTTACGAATCTTATTCATTAGCATGGTTTGCTTCTTTCCGGCAGACCATGTAAACTGTGGTCTGCCTGATTATTTTTGTTGAGAGGTAATTAAGGTGCCGCCACCGCTCAGAACAGTGGCGGCAAATTCTTTTATGCGGCAAGCTTGAGATTATGGCTTGCGAGATAGTCGGCAATCTGCTCTTCCAGCCGCGTATCAACGTCCGTGTAATAGTCGCGATACGCGATCACACCGCCCGTACCGTCGAACGCGACATATGCCACACGACGGCCCGTGGAATCACGGAAGCCACGAGGCTTATGCACGTAAGCGCCGAACACGTCGGCTAGTTCCTTGACCGACGCGCCGCCAGGAATCACCACCTTGCGCACAATGATCGCGCTGGAAGTCCCGACAACCTCATGCGGTTCCGTCTGCGGTGGAATCTCAGGAATCTCAGCCGTAACCGGCTCCGGTTCGACAACCTCAACCGACTGTACGACAGGTGCCACCGGTTCGACAACAGGCAGATCATCATAAGTCTCACACATCTCAGGATGATCCTGCTCCATTGGAGTCAGAAACGACACGTCACGCGACACAACCATGCCGCCATGCTCCCACGACAACACCCAACCACGTTCACGGTCAACATCAGGAAGACTCAAACCATGAGCCGAATAATCACCACAATCATCGGACGCAATCAATCCGCCACGTTCCACGATTGACGGCACGTCACCAATCTCACGCACCGCCTGAGCATAATCCACCCCATTAGGGTCAAGCCACACACCACCCTCGGCACGATACACGGCGGCAACACCACGCACCGCCTGAGCATTGACGACACCAGGAACCATACGCCACGACTCGACGTTATCCGACATGCCGAAACGCCACACGCTCGGACTGTCAACCGAATTGAAAAACATGAAAACACCATCAGAATTGACAGCCCACAAACCGTTAACCTTATTAGACATTTAAACCCCTTAAAAAGAAAAACGTTGAAAACAAAGGGCGCGGCACAATCGCCACGCCCCGAAACTAAACAAACAGACTGAATGAATCAGACACCCGCACGCCTACGTGCAGCGGCCTCAGCCTTGAAGAACGCCGCGAAAGCGTCGCCAATGGACGCATAAAACACGCCATCAACACGCCAGCCGTCATAACCGTCGAAAAGATCGGCAAGCTCAGCGCGCATAAGCGGCAACGCCTCACGACGCGACACCGCGCTACGATGCCAATTATTGTCGAAATGATCCGCATCAACCCAAGCATCGCGTTCCTTACGCGAGTCAAAAGACAACAGGCTGCAATACGGCTCACCCTCAAAATTGGTAACGCCGACACCAAACCGCCAATACCCGGCATAAAAATTGG
>CYGL01000211.1_pt1 | contig 30327 bp, 25 predicted proteins | sample 485531 | NCBI WGS metagenome assembly CYGL01 (sample SAMEA3497897, study PRJEB9818) | human gut metagenome | reverse complement strand
GACGGTATCGGCTGAGCCGAAATACTACCCGGAATTTGACTACAACCGACACGTAGCCAACGAAGAGTTGCACCCGATTGAAGGGCGGCCGCTCCTCTTGTCGTTTGACTACGGACTTACCCCGGCGACCATCATTGCACAGACGACAGCGAAAGGGCAGTTGCTTATCTTGTCGGAATTGCAGTCCTGGGATTGTGGAATGCTGGCCCATGGCCGTGCCGTACAAGCGGAATTACAGACGTTTTACAGCGGGTACGAGTACACGGCAGTCGGCGACCCGGCGGGCAACCAGCGCGCACAGAGCGACGAGAAGACCGCGAACGAAATACTCCGCGACCGCTACGGCATTATCGTCGAGCCGGGCGAACTCACACAGACAGGCCGCAGCGAGGCAGTACGGTACTATCTCACGACGCTTACACCCGACGGGAAACCACTCTTACAGCTGGACCCACGCTGTCAGATGCTCATCGAAGCATTTACAGGTGGCTATCATCGTAAAGTCGTAGCCGGGCGGACGCTGGATGAGCCGGAAAAGAACGAGTACAGCCATCTGATGGACTGTCTGGCATATCTTTGTGCCAAGCTCTACCGGGACAATACGTCCATGGCAGACAAATGGAAGCAGATGACCCGTGGCAAGATGCACCGGGCCGGGTACATGTAAACACGTGGAGCAACGCCGCACCGGACAAGGGCGACTCCACGGTAACATGCTCCTTTCTATCATCGGCGGGGCTGACCACCCCGCCACCATGGCAATGTAGGTTAAGGCAAACCAGCTACAAAGCTATCGCGGTTCAAGCCCGCGCATTGCCCCATAGCCCTATTGGGGGCCTTATTTAGCTATCAATCGAGGTGATGAGATGGAGGATTTAAACCAGAGCTTGTCCGCCGCACAGGACACGGGCGGATTGTTCGGCCGGGATGCTCCGCAGCAGATGAGCGTTACAGACTGGCTGTTACAGCAGGCAGAGCCGGAAGAACAACCGGTATCCCTGGACACGCTCAAAGACGACGAAATCAAGAAGATCATGATGAGCGTCAAAGACGGCATCGACGTCGCAAAGAAGTATTATGAGGGCACGGTAGAGCCGAAACTGATACACCGCCGCAAGCTCCGCAACGGCGACCAGGACTTGTACGAAAAGAAGCTGCCGAACCTTTCCAAAAAGAGCAAATTCGTCAGCATGGACTTCAACAATATCATTGAATGGATGAAGCCTAGTCTTGTTGAGGTGTTCATCGGCAACGAATCGCCTGTCACTATTGCTGGCAGTACCATCCAGAACGATGACACAGCCACGAATATACAGCACCTAGTCGAATACCAGCTTACCCGCAAGAACAACTATACGTCACTCGTGAACGACGTCATCGACGACGCGCTGGGGACGAATTTAGGCGTTGCTAAGGTGTGGTGGAAGCGGGATGAAGACCGTACGCGTTACAAGCTCATGTTCGACGTGAACGACATGCAACAAGCGATGATGCTTACGCAAGCGTCGTTGTCGGGCGAAATCGAGATACAGAAAGTCAAGCAGCTGAAAGACGCGCCGGATCTGTATGAAGTGCAGTTCGACCACGTCAAAGTCACGGCCAACTATCCGGTTGTCGAGTATGTACCGCCCACGGAGTTACGCTTCACGCCGGAGGCCAGCACACTCCAAAAGTGCAAATTCGTGGCACACCGCAAGATTGTAAAGGGCGACTATCTCAAACGCAAAGAGCAGGACGGGACGTACCAGAACGTCGACGAAGCGCTGGAAGCGGCAGGCGATACGAAGTACACCTCCGCCGACGAGTACATCAACAAAGAGCTGTCAGACGACCATATGCGGCCAAATGACGGCGATAACGCGTCTAAAGACGTCGAGTTGTACGAGTGCTATGTAGACGTGGACTATAACGACGACGGCATTTACGAGCATTTGATTGTCCATTGTGTCGGCGATACGCCGTTATCTATCCAAACCAACGAGTTCGACATTGCCCCCTTCTTTGCGATGGGTAGCGTAAGGGAAAGTCGCAAGATATTCGCCGACATGGCCTTGGCAGAGCAGGTAGAAGGCTTGCAGGACTTAAAGACGGCGCTTATTAAGCAAATTGTCATCAACGTTGCGAAAAACAACGACCAGCAGAAGTTTATCGACTATACGGCGGTAATGGATATGGACGCACTGCTCAACGGCGACGAGTACGTCCCGATTAAGGGCGACCCGAACGCGGCTATAGCCAACCCGCCGCCGGCGAATATCTCACCGCTCACGATGGATTTGGTTAACTACGCTGAAAGCGAGCTGGAAAACCGTACCGGCAGTACGAAGTACAACCAGGGCTTAGACGCAAATTCCCTCAATAGCACGGCCACGGGCATTACGGCCATTCTGGGGCAGGCAGATAAGCGTATCCGGCTTGTTGCCCGACTGTTCGCGGAAAACTGGATAGTGCCTATGGTTCGCTTCCTTATCTTACTCAACAAGAAGTACGGTGAACCGGTGCAGACGTTCCGCTTTAAAGATGAGGAAGTTTCCGTCAAGAGCGAAGACCTTGATATCGACTACGACCTCATCATCAATGTCGGCAACGGCGCGGGGACGAAAGAAGCGCGGATACAGAGCTATATGATGCTCCTCAGCAACGTATATCCCGTATTATCACAGGCAGGCGTGGCGACTCCCAAGAGCTATTACGCTGCCGGGACGGCGCTCCTCGAAGAAATGGGCCTCAAGAATACGCAGGGCATTTTGCTGGACCCGGATTCGCAGGAAGCCCAGCAGATGCAAGCACAGCAAGCCCAGCAGGCCGCACAGGCCGCACAGGCACAGGAAGCTATGGACCTGCAAAAGCAGTTGACCTTGAAACAGGCCGACTACGAAGGCAAGGCCGCCGTGGCGTCTATCCCGTCTATCCGGGCGAACATGAACGATTTGCCGCTTGACGCGCAGGTGAATATCATCAATACCCGGACAGCAGGCAATACCAGCCCACAGGCCATGATCGAGAAGATTGCACGGGACCAGCTGGCACAGATGACGCCGCAAGCCCCACCGGAACCGCAAGCCCCGCAAGTACCCCAGCAAGGAGGCTCGATGAATGGACAGTAAACTAAAAACCTTACTCGATACCATGCGGAGCGGCGATGAAGCGGCCAAGAAGCGATATTTAGCGGACCTCATCATGAAGGGCCAGCAGGCGGAAGACCTCAAGGCCTTCCTCGACGACTGGCTGAAAATCGAAGAGCAGACCGCACTCAAGGACCTGGACAGCCCCACGAAGCCAGCTGACGATGTAAAGCGCGACTACCGGGCCGCTATGAGGCTGTACCACTACATGACAGGAATCATTGATATTGCAAAGCAAAAGCGCAACCAGAAAGGAGAATAGACGTGTTTGACTTTAATTTACAGTTGTTTGCAGAAGGAGAAACGACAGATGTATCCACGGCAACGACTACCAACGAAAACGTCGCGGGCGCCGCCCAGGAATCACAGCCGGAGTCTTTGTATCTCGTGACAGACCCGCGCACCGGCAGAAAGAGCATTTCCGCCGCCAAACCCGAACCGACGGAACCAGCAGAAACAAAGACAGACGAACCGCCTGTACAGGATGAGCCGGAATCCCAGCCCACGGAACCGACCGAACCGACGGAAACGAAACCCGCCGAACCGGCGGCAACCGAACCAGCTGCCGAAAAACAGCCCGAACCGCTCATCCACACCGAACCGTACACGCTGGATGAACTGAATACCGCTATTGCACAGGGGAACGTCAACGAAAGCCGTATCCCCCAACAGTATCAACTGCAATATGCGCAGTATCAGCAGGAACAGGCGCGCCGTCAACAGCAGTACCAGCAACAGCAGCAGGCCTTGCAGATACAGGCCCAGCAACAGCAGCTGGAACAGCAGAAACGGATGTTTGCCGATATTGATAAGGCCGCGACCGACCAGGCCATGAAGGCCCTTGGCATTACGCAGGACGATATTGATACCGCCGAATACTCCGACGACGACGCCGTGAAACAGAAAGTAGCGCATTTCAATACGGCTAAATCCTACTATAAAGAGCAGCTTATTGGCGCTATTCAGCAACAGCAGATGCGGACGCAGGCCGCACAGAATGAACAGCGGGCCATTTATCAGAGCATTGTCGATTTTACGCAACAGAAGCAGGCCGAAGAACCTCATTTTGCCGACATTAATCAGTTAATGGGTAGTTATTATCAGACAATGCCGTATAAAGACGCTGCTGTTATCGGGGATGCTATCAAAGCCCTCCAGAGCGGGAATATCAACCCCACGCAGTGCAAGGTACTCGAAGGCTACTACGACAAATGCCGCACGGCATACTACGCCAAAGCGAATGATCTGACGAAGCAGCCGAAGAAAGTACCGGTCCCGAAAGTCGAACAGCCGGGCACGGGAGCAAAAACCCCACCCAAACCTATTGATTTTACGCAGATGCGAAATATGACAGTCCGCGAACGCCGCGCGTTCATCGCAGGGCTCAGCGGCAGATAAAGGAGAGATGAAAACATATGGCATATGATGTACAGAGAAACTTAAATAAATCGGCCAACCAGTCGTACACCTACGATGCTATCGGCCATGCAGAGGATATCAGTCCTATTCTTACTAACATTACCCCGGAACTCACGTTGTTCTACTCCAAATTCGGCGATTCCGAACCGGCAAAAGCCATGAACTTCTCTTGGATGACGAAAGGCTTGTTCCCGCCGCAGGATAACGCCCACCTCGAAATGGAAGACTACAAATTCCAGCCGGGCGGCTCCATCGAAGGCTTATCGAATAACGTCCAGTTCTTCCAGAAGACCGGCATGGTATCCGATGCGCAGAACAAAGTCCAGAAAGCTTATCAGAACGAACACGGATCCGAACTTGCGGACCTCCGTTATGATGCTTATACGGGCCTGGCACAGGATATTGAATACATGCTCGTCAACTCCACAAAGAAAGTCGACGGCTCGGCTACCGTACAGCCCCGTTCCGGCGGCGTACCGTTCTTCATGCAGCAGAACCTCATCGACGTTACGGTATCCACCACGGACAACACCATCACGTCGTCCACGGAAACCCACCTGGCTACCGGCGATATCTGCTACTTTGTCGCTGACACCATGCCGACGGGCCTCAAAGACGGCCTGTACTACTACGTACGCGTAGACAGCACCAGCAGCAAGAAACTGACCATCTTTGATACCCAGAAAGGCGCTATCGAAAATATCAAAGACGACCAGGTAACCCTGTCGGCCGCTGGCACGAACGTCAAAATTGTAACGAACAACGTCCTCTCTTTGGGCAAGAAACGTACGTACACCCTCGACGACATCAACAACGCTATGGAAATGACGTCTAAACGCGGCGGCCATCCTACGCAGGCGTATATGTCGTCCAGCAAGTACCGTGAATTCATCAAGCTCGTCCTGGCTACCATGACGGCTACACGCAAGGGAAATGAAAAAGCTAATGCTACAGAATTCGCTACGTCGTACCAGGGCGCATTTGGCCTCGTAAACGCTAACGTACATCCGATTTACCCGGATAACCGCATCGACATCCTTGACCTGTCTTACTGGGATATGAAGTATCTCGCCAAGCCGCACGAAGTACCGCCCGAAAAGCTCAGTAAAGACGGCACGTACGAAAAATTTGTTATTGAAGCTAGCTTGGGTCTTAAAGGCACGCAGCCGAAAGCGTCTTGTTCCATCGTTGATATTAAACGATAGCCCATTCCATGAAAGAAGGGGTTCACGCCCCTTCTTTTTGTATAAAGGTGGTGACTCTGCATGATAACAAAACAGAAGATTTACCAAGATGGCGACAAGATTTGCTTGCGTAACACTGTCGATGTATCGAGTGCTGTAGATGCGGCCCGGCGCGTCAATGAAATTGACAACGGCGGCTGGGCTGGCGATAAGAACGAACGGATTCAGCTCATGGGATTCATCCCACCTGAATTTTGGGGGATTCGGACCCGTGGCGTCATCTGCGCCAAACGGGCGGAACTCGAAAGGAAACCAAGCAAAATACCAGTACTACATCCAAAAATTCTTTAGTGTATGGAAACAATTCGCTGTCAATCGCAAGAAACGTACGTGGCGTGGGGCGGTGTTGCTGGGATGATTACCACTAAATCACTCAAACAGCTCATCCGCTACAAACTGGGGGACAATAACGAAGTCCAGTACAGCGACTATGACATTCTACAAGCTATCAACGAAGTGCTCCGCTATGTTAACCAGTATTACATCAATAGCGACTTTCTCGAAAAAGTCCAGCACTACCGGCAGGACGACATGAACCGGGAAATCGACGAGTACAATGCCAGCTTATCGACAGACCCGTCCGACGAAACTGCAGAGAAACCGACGCCGAAAGAGCATATCGACATGCCGATTACCGGTGTAGATCTACCCGACGACTTCCTTACTCTCGTCCGTATCGTTGACGGCCACGGGCGTGACCTTCATCCAGGGGACGCTATCCGGCCGCCGCGCTGGGATGAATACAAGATATTCCAGAACAAGCTCTATGCCGGGGTGAAAGACGTGGATATGCTCTATAACGCCGCGTTCCTTGGTATCACTGACCTCGATACCGGGAAAATCGACCTGCCAGCCGTCTTCCTTGATTCCTTGTGTAAGCTGGCCTGTATGGTCCTTACGCAGACACCGGACGGCGATACCATGCAACAGGCCGTGGAAGCGGCCCTGGCCAATGTCGTACCCATGCGTAAATACGCCAATACGGAAAAGCGTATGCCGTTCATCTGCTAGGGAGGGTGACTGAATGAAAGTAGAAGATGCCATTACCCGTATCCGGCAGGAGACGCACGATATCAGCAAGGAATACAGCGACGAACGTTGCCTGCAATTCCTCAACACCGCCACGCAACAGGTGGCAAGCCTGCTCATTAGTGCTAAATGGCCGGTACTCGTAGAGGAAACGACCATGAGGGAAGGGGATTCCATCCCCAAGAACTATATGAGCGCTTGTGGGACGTATCCCCTGGCCATGACGGCCGGGACCGTGCATATCACCGACCCGGACATTACCACCGTGAAATTCAGGTATTTTGCAACGCCCGCCCTCATCGAAAGCACGACGAAAGAGCTGCCGTTCAATCACGACGCCATCAACGATATCATCGTCAAGTCGGCGGTCCTCCTGGCACTCAATGAAAACGAGTACGACATAAGCCAGGATACGAATATCGTCAATGCCTTACAGCAGGCAATCAGCACAGGAATGAGTTGATGCTATGGCAGAATACAAGAAACAAGTATTGACATTCCCGGACCTTCCGACCGCTATCCAGGGCGACGGCAGACAGCTTATATCCCTCTTACGGAAGTATCTGAAATCCGTCAATGAGCAGGTCAACGTAGCCAATGGATTCACGGCAGACGATGTAGACGCCTCGAATAAAGGCTACTTCCCCATGCCGCGTAACTTCACGCTGACGTTCGACCGGCTGGGCGGGGTACTCAACTGGGATGCTGTCGACGACGCCGACCTAGCTTACTACGAAGTCCGCACCAATGCCGACGTCGGCAACAGCTATGGCCTGCTGGAAAAGACCATAGCCACGTCCAGCCTGGCCATACCGACGACGGCCAGCGGCAAGATATACCTGTTTGCCATCAGCAAGCACGGCAAGGTATCCAACGGCCGGACCATCACGTATAACAAGCGGAGGCCGTCTGCACCGTCTGACATATCCTTTACCAAGAACAATGAAGGGACACTCATTACCTTCCTGGAGATACCGTCTAACTGTATCGGTGCCAACCTGTACATAGACGGCGTGAAGTATCAGACCGTGGATAACGTCTTCCTGTATCCGAACCGGGATATCAAAGAGCTGTATATAGCCTATTACGACCAATTCGGAGAAGGTGAACGTGCTTACCTATCCTGTTTTGTCCCGAACGTCACAGGCTTCTGGGTAGAAAAGAACGGGGCCAACCTGTATTTCTACTGGGATGCTTTATCTATCTACAATATCAAGTACGTCGTGAAAGTCGGGCAGACGCAGGAATGGGAACAAGGTACGGAAATCTTCCGCTCGAAGGTCAACAAATACCGCTATATCCGGCCGAACGAAGGGAATTATTACTTCATGATAAAGGCCGTCGACGACCACGGCAACTATTCCGTGGATGCGACCTGGTATTACCTCTCCAGCGACCCGGAAATCAATAAGAACGTCATCCTCGACTATAACCAATACAAGCTGGGCTATAGCGGGATAAAGACGAACATGTACTACAACGCGGCTATGGAAGGCTTGCGGCTGGAAAAGGAATCCTTCAACGGCGAATATCTCATGAAAGTATCGTTGCCACAGAAGATAAAGGCCCGCAACTGGATTGACTGCAAAATCAACGCCGTTACGGAGCAGACGTTAAGGGTATGCGACATGACCTTCACCGTCGACAGCTACGAGGCGTCGCATATCCTGGTATGCGGTATTCTGGGTGACCTGGACGGCGTAGAGCTGAAAAAGCAGATAGCTAGGTATACCGGCAAGGCCGATGATACCTTTGATGCTATCATCGACGGCACGAGTAAGGCCGCGGGCGGCACACTGCTGACGGAGAAGAACACAAGCTATGCTCCGGTACGCTGGAACGACGGCGCACTCATCACCGATGTGGGCCAGCTGGAATACTCGTGCAGTATCCCCGAAACGTTCTCTATCGGATTCTGGTTCAAGAAGACGGCCCCGCTTGCGGACTGCTTCATTGCAGAGATGCGCGGGAACAAGCCGAACCAAACGGACTATATCGCCGTTAAGGATATGACCTTTACCGTCGACAGCTACGAAGCACAGCATTTAGGCGCTGACGGCATATGGCGCGATATTACGCTGTACATCGGGTATGACAAGCGGACGGACTCGTTCTACGTACGGGATACTGTCAATGAACGGATACTCAGCTTACAAATTGATACCGCAGATATGGACTGGCTGTTTTTCGGACTCGCACAGAGCGCCGACAAGCGGCTTTTCTTTATCCGTGAATTCGACCTCGATACGACCAAATACATCAAGGCGTTCATTCCGCCGTGCACTGCATTTGATCGTATTTTCTTTAACCCAAAGGAGTAAAAGTACATGAATAAAGACGAAATGAAAATCAAAGGCTCTTTGAACGTTGTCATCCATCACGCCAACGGCGACGTAGAAACCCGCCATAAAGACAACCTTATCTTGAACGGCGGTTTTGACTATATCTGCGCCGCTATGGCCGACCCGACGCGCCCGGCCGTCATGGGCTATACGGCAGTTGGCACAGGCACGACCGCTGTTGCCGCCACACAGACGGCATTGGTTACAGAACTCAAGCGGAAAGCGGCCAGCTACGCTCATAGTACCGGCACGAAAGTCTTTACACTGACGACGACCTTTGCCGCCGGGGAAGCTACCGGCGCCATCACGGAAGCCGGTATCTGCAACGCCGCAAGCGGTGGCACGTTCCTCGACCGCGTCGTATTCGACGTCATCAACAAGGCCGCTGACGATACCATGACGACGACCTTCCAGTTCACCTTGTCGTAACGCCTATGGATATTGCCAAAACGTTCACGCTGTACAAGCTGGCAGATACCACGTTCACCCTATCTGACAGCCGTGCCAGTAGGACGCTTGATGCTTTTGGCAAAATGGCGTACAGCGCGACGAATAAGGAAACCGTCTGGCTGCTGGAAGAATACGATAGAAGGCATGGAAAGCCTAGAATTATATTCGACACCGCACTCAGATACTATAGAGCGTCCGAAATCAACGACAAGGTATCAACCATCACGACGCCTGTTGATGAGCTGTACCATTATCTCTTCAATACCCGGCCGCTGGAAAGCCTGCATACGGCAGACAAACGGAAGATTGCCAGTACCATCAGATTAAAGGACGCATGGGCCGTTCGGGAAACGTATTGGGATAACGTGTTGTTCAATATGCACTGTCTCGAAAGTCTGAAAGTACTGGAAATCAAGAAGAGCGGTATGGCATTGGGAACGAAAAGGGAGTCTTTTTCACTGAAAGACAACGAGAAAAACCAATTCGCCAAAAAACAGCGCTATTCGCTCCATATAGGCGATAAAAATTTTAAGCGGCTAACTATATCTAAACATGAGCTAACGAAGCTCACAGAGGCATATAGAAGGGCGAACATATGGAAGTGGACAGCGAAAGAGACAACTCTCGTCGCGGATAAGGAAAAATCGCAGACACGGAAGGAAACAGCCGAAGATATCGCCGTAAAGGAACGGCCTATCAAGGCTGTTTTCATCAATCCGTGGGAAGCGGTACTCATTGTCGACGATGCAACGGCCTTTTTCAACTGGTTCCGTTCGGTACAGGAAACGTTGTCCATTGCGGAGTGTCACAACAAGCTCATACACGCTACGAGGCCGGAATCGTTACGGATAACCCTGACACTACCAAGAAAATTGTCACGGGCCTTCCAGGAAACCATAACCGCTATAGAACGATATATGAGCCACGCACAACCGAAATACGATGAAATGGCAGTGACATTCACGGACGGCGAAAACAAAGCCCTTGAGGTTGTCCGTAGCGAAATGATTCATACGACGGAAATATACTGGGACAATGTGTTATTCCTCATCCATATTTCAGAGGATATCCGGACCACAGAAGCCGTGAAGAAGACGGCCGTCAAACAGCTGGACGACGCCTTTAGCTTCATGGATTCGTTGCGTAGAGCCTCCCGATTAAATAAAGGGGAAGACCTGGCTGTTATCGAGGAAGAACGGCAGGCCGTAGAACATGAACTGTATGACGGACTGCATATCATGGACGAATGGCGGAATGATATGCGTACATTGGCGCGTGAACAGGTAAAAGCCATGGAACACATCGCCAAATATGCCACGTCGGCGCAGTTCGATGAGTTCCATGTACGGGACGGCTATAAAAAAACGTGGCAGGCCGTACAAATCTTCCGGGAAGAACTGAAAACACTCGATAAGGTATACCGGAATATCTACGCCATTCGTGATGATCGTATTGCCATCGCCGATAAACGACTAGTGAAACTCGAACGCACTCTGCATGAAGCCGTGGAAACCGACGAGTCCTTTAACAGGGATATGGCTTTTATCCGTGGATTCGAGGACCTTGCCCATATCGGTGACGGCCTCACACGAGATATAGGAAAGAACCCGGCCGAAGATATTGCCTTGTACGACGCGTTCGTAAGGGCTAGTAATTCTTACGTCGAGTCGGTGCAGGTGCTCTCATCGTTCAAGGAAATGGATGACTTTACGGCCATGTCGGATACGCCGCCACTGTACGAACAGTTCACGGACTTCAATGTAGGTGACTACGAATACGAAAAAGCCCTCTTGCGGCTCCGTGTGGTCAGTAAGGCCACGCAGGCACAGCCTTTGTTGTACGATGTATCGCCGCACGTCGATATCGACGATACCGACGATAAGGGCCAGCTTGAAATCAAGGATACGACAGCGGCCACGAAAGTCTATTACAACAAGCATTACTATAACGCCCCGGAAGTCAACGCCATGGTCAAGGGCGGTACAGGCACGACGACGCCCGTACCGAATATCCTCACGACCGACGGGCAGGACGACAAAGGGCGCTACTTTGAAATCGAATTACTGAATAGTTCCGGCAACCGTACAACGGGCATCGTCTCGTGGGTTGCGAAAGGATGGTAATATGCAGGAATATAACGAACTGGTCACGACGGACGCCTGTAATACGTACCTGGAGAAAGCGGACAAGAACATTCAGTCCGTAGCCAGTACGTTCTCCGGCACGGCGTTCCCGACGACGAAACTTATTGTCGGGATGCAGTGCATGCGTACCGACGACAGCAACAATATCTATAAATTGACGTCTACAAGCCCGGTAACGTGGGAGTTAGTACCGTCTAAATCTTACGTCGATAACGCTGTCACTACCGGCGTGAAGAGCGTCACGAATTTCAAAGGGGCCACCTCGACCGCCTCCGGCGCGGCTGGCCTTGTCCCGGCTCCGGCCAAAGGGATGCAGACCGAATACTACCTGTCGGCAGATGGTACATGGAAGAAGGTACAGCAACGCTCCATTAAAGAAGTCATCGACATTGTCCATCCTGTCGGCAGTATCTGGGAAACCACGACGACCGACGACCCCAATACCTTATGGGCTGGTACGACATGGGTCAAGATGGATGCAGGCCGCGTGCTGGTAGCCGCTGGCAGTTATACCGAAAGCGGTACGACGTATACTTATAACCTCGGTGACAAAGGCGGGGAAGCGAAACACCAACTCTCTACCGAGGAATTAGCGTCTCACGGGCATGATGCTACGAGTTCGGTAGCAGGTAATCATACCCATGGGATTACTACTGGCACTAATACAGACTCTCCGTATAACATGGTATCAACCCAAGCAAAGTACGCAAATACTACTCGGTATACCGATTCAAGTGGTAATCATACTCACACTATAAACATAGGCAGTGCCGGTGGCAATCAACGTCATGAGAACAGACCACCTTACACCGTAATCAACCGTTGGAAGAGAACCAACTAAGCAGTACGCTTCCATCTATTGATAACGGTATATGGCATACGGTTCTCATGGCGAACGTTCCCGCCCGTATTGGCGGCACTAGCTGAATGGCTATGAGTGCCGTTTGCTTCTGTAGACGCTTGTGCCACTTCATCCTTCTGGTAATAAGCTACGCCAACACCCCATGAGCTTACTTCACTTGATGAATTGGTATAGCCTAAACGCCGCCTTACTTTATGGGTATGGTTGCCACTATTGGCCACACTAATTCCATGGCTATGTGCCGCCAATTCCTCGGTAGTCTACCGATGAACTGGCGAAACATTCGCACGGCAATTCATGTTCCACGGCTTCCCTTGTGGGCACATGGTCAAGTACAACTGAACATGGCGTCAGCAACTCCCCGAGCAACTCATTAAGCGGTATCATCAGTGGTTCAGACTGGAGCGGTGATACCCATAGCGGTTCTAATGGGAACAGTACGCCGAAAACCATCACTATCAACGCCACACATTCCCATACAATTTCTATCAGTTCCACGGGTAGCAATGCCAGCCATGAAAACCGCCAGCCCTACACCGTCGTGAATAGGTGGAAAAGGACCGCTTAGGCCGTGCGCTTCCATCTGTTAATGACTTGATACGGCATGCGGTTTTCGTGTTTAGCGTTGCCGCCTGTCGAGGTTATCAAGTGGGTATGGCTGCCATTATTGTTGGTCAAGCCAATCCATGCGCCCGCATTTGAACCGTATAATTCAAAGTTTTCGTAACTATTTTGTGTGTATTTGCGAATCATATACAAACTGTTAGTTAATACACCGCCGGTATTTTCGTTGTCGTTGGCTATGTAATGTTGATGACCGCCAGCGTTCGAGGTGGAGTGACTATGATTAGCCAGTTCATCGGTAGAGAAAGGAGATTTTATGAGAGTTTTTCAGATTTTAGATAACAACGTCCTTATCATCAAGGATAATGAGCAGTACACCGATACTGCCGATAATTTCAAGGCAGACAGCGGCCTTTCCAACCTGCCTGCCAAAGTCATTTACGATGACACCCAGAAACAGTGCCTTGTGGATGACGATTTTAAAGACTATCCCAACGCCGAATATGACGGCTATATCGACAACGTAACGGCCTATATCGAGGCAAAAGCGAAACGGGAATATGTACCGCCCACGCTCAATGAATTGAAAGCGCAGGCGCTTAATGTGCAGTACAGCAAGTACCTTGCCAAGAAGGAAGCCCCTGTTACCGTGGATGACCTGCAATTCAGTACCGACGAAAAGAGTCAGCGTGAATGGCAGATTGCCCTTACCTTGATTAGTGATAAAGGGCCGTATAAAGTCCATGACTCGTCCAACAGCCTCGTATTGGCCGATGTAACGAAGGAACAACTCATGAAGGCTGGAGAAGCCGCCAGAGCGCAACAGCTTGCGGCTTACGAGTGGTTCATGGGTATCCGCGACGCCATCAATAATTGCAAGAATGAAGAAGAACTCGCGCCGTATATGACCTAATGAAACGGCATGGTTAAGACATTCTTGCACTATTTACGATAAAGAACACATAAAGAGCAGTGATAAACCGCGTAGTTTAGCCGTTATCCTGCTCTTTTCTATTGACATAAAAGAACACGTTAAGAACAGAAGGTGATTGTAACGAATGAGTAATGTTGCAATAGATTTGACTAAAACCGTAAAAGAAATCATCACGACGATGAAGACGGCTATCGACAATCTCAACTCCGACGTGGCGACCAATAAGACGGCTATCGACAATCTCAAAACCCAGATTCTGGAGGCCGTGTATCCCGTCGGCTCCGTCTACGTCAGCCTTACAAATAGTAGTAACCCGGCAGATATCCTTGGCTTTGGCACGTGGGAAGCCCTCCCGGCCGGCTATGGCCTCGTAGCACAAGGCACGGCAACGGCGGAAGATGGAAGCACGCTGACCTTCACGGCAGGGGAAAAATCGGGCGAGTTCAAGCACCAACTCACTGTCGGGGAATTACCAGAAAGAACCGTCGTCTCGTTAAACAGTGGTACGACTAAATTTTATAGTATTCCGTGGAATACAGTAACAGATAAAACCGGCTGGGGAGCAACAAGCCTATATGATTACAAGAGTTGTGGCGTGGAAACTAGCTACAACCTTTACCATAACAATATATCTCCAAGTCTAGGTTGTTATGTTTGGCAACGCAAATTATAGCTGTCGGGGAATCGGTACGCCACCAGCATGAGATAATTACACATACTTCTGGCGGCCAATTTACTACCGACCATAAGTGGACTGCTTCGATTGCTAACGTGGCAGATAATACTGTTGTAGACATATCTAGTGGCTGGGTAACCGCCGGAACATCTATATCTGGTAACAGTGAGTATCACAACAACATCTCTCCCGTCATGGCAGCCTATCTATGGAAGCGCACTGCGTAGCTGTCGGGGAAATGCCTAACCATAATCACGAAACGAATGAAGATGCCGCAGGGCTTTTTGAGGGCTGGGGGTCCAAATCACAAGACGGCTGGGTCACAGCGGCAAAGCAAAACAATAACGGTGGGACATACCGAACGGCTTACGTAGGCGGTAATCAATGCCATAACAATATATCACCGTGTGTCGCCAGCTATATCTGGAAGCGTACTGCCTAGCTGTCGGGGAACTTGCAACGCACAACCATCGTAGTTATGCAAACTGCGTGATATGGGCCGATAAAAAATATTGGAATAGCAGTATTTCAACTTCGCAGATTGCATTAGACGGTTCATCTACCGATAGCGGAGCTGTATTTATGGATAGAACCGTAGAATCTGCTGGCCTATGGTATTCAATAAGCACAGGTAGCAATAAACATCATAACAACGTCAGTCCGTGCATCGGTGCTTACTTGTGGCGCAGAACGGCCTAAACCGTACGTTGCCATAAATAAGCAGCTACACATGGGGCGACGTTATTGTGTCGTTCGTTATTACCGGCACCGTATATATGAAATTCAAGGCTTTTACCGGGTTCGCAGTAGAACGAACCAGCTATATCGGCCGTGGAAATAGTGCTCATAAATTTGCCTTGCTTTGCATCGGTTGCTGATGTTCCTTGGTTACCGCTAAACAAGCGGTAGGGGTGGATGTGATTCGCTAACTCTCCGACAGCTAAATAGAATCAATGGCTTTTCGTAGTTCGTGAATGGTCTTATGGGTATAGTCATGTTTTGTAACTCCCCGGCAGGCGTGGCCTAGAATCTTCTTTACAGCGGTATCATTGGCCCCGGAGCTGTCAAGCATCGAGGCGCATGTATGTCGGCACTCATGGGGCGTGTGGCTCATGCCAAACGCATCCATGATTTTATCGAAGCGGCGGCGAAAGGCGTCATAGGTATAAGGCGTGCCGTCTTCATGCTGGCAGATATAGGCTTGATTTTTCCGTTGTACGAACCATGGGTAAATATCCTTATGAATCGGGACAGCACGGCCCTGCCCGGCGGCGGTCTTTGATTGTCGGACGATGAAATAATGGCTCCGCCACTTCACGTCTTGCGGCGTCAATCGTAGATATTCACCGATACGAAGCCCGGTATAGATGAGTATAAGCACGTCCTGCACGGCCGGCATAGTGTCCACGGCGCGCCATAATTTATTGCGCTGGCGGACGGTGAACGGCTTTTTCTTATACTTGCATATATGCGGCTTTAGCTCTACATACCTTGCGTAGTCCGTGGTGACAATATCGTATTTGATGGCGTATTTGTACAGCTGCCCCATGAGTCCGCGGCATTTCTTCTGAGTACAGTACCCGGCTTGAATGCCATCTACGACATCCTGCAAATGGCCGTAACGGATACGGCGGAACGGCATGTCATGCAACTTATGGCAATGGCGGTATGCGTTATCGTAGCTCTTACGGCTGGACAGAGATAGCCTGTCGTACTTAGTAGCCTTCCAACGGGCGAACAGCTCACTGAAAGTAATATCGTCGTCCAATAGTGGCGACTCATTGATAGACGAAAGGTAGGCGATTCCATGCTCAAATGTATCGAAGTACCCCAATATCTTTTGTCTTCCATCCACGGTCTTTTTCACGACAAACGGCCTCCGCCGATTCCCCGGCAGTCTATAACAGGTTCCGTATCCATTCGGTAATCTCATTTGTATCACTCCATTTTTTGAGTGATTATAACAAGGTGGTGATATTTTGACAGTAGAAGTTGGAGAATTCATTGTCGTTGGCAGTGCGCTGGCCGGCGGGATGATATGGATTTGCAAGGCCTTCACGGCTCCACTCAAGGAAACGCTCCTCAAGGTGAACGATACCTTGGCTGAATTAGACAAGACTATCCAGGGAGAGCGGGAACACCGGCACGAGCTGGAGAAGGATGTGCAATGCATCAAGGACACCACGCAGGAGAACACGCGCCGTATCGAAGATATTGAAGAAAGTATCGAGAAAATCACAGGTGGTTAAGTCAACTACTGCCACTTTTAGAAGTGGCGGCTTGTAAGTCAGAAAAGCATAGGTGCTAACGACATCCAAGATGCCTCCCTATATCCGCCTACATCATCGGGTGGTTGACAACACCCGCTTTACCAAGGAGTTTACTCCAAGGTAATTATTACTCGTTCATAGCGAGGATGGGGGTCCCCAGAAATCCACATAGTCCCGAGAAGCTGGATGTTCATAGCTCCAATACGGTCGTCGTTGGATTTGTATCCGCACTGACAACTATACAGGTGCTTATGGTGGTCGCGGTTCGCCTTGCGGATAGTACCGCATTTCGGGCAACGCTGGGAGGTGTACTTCGCAGACACTTTTAGGACTTCCGAACGGTTCTCGTGAGCCTTGTATGTCAGGAACTGCTCCAACTGGTAAAAACTCCAGCTCCGCAAATCGTAGTTCTGTTTCGCGGTTCTGGAAAGATTGCTTTCCTCGAAGCTGACGCCAGCGAGGTTCTCGAGCACGAAAAGCGTATCCTTGCCGTATTTCTGTACGAGTGTCTTAGAAATCTGATGATTCACATCAGACATCCAACGGTTCTCTCGCCCAGAAATGGCTTTGAGTTTACGCTTCGCTGATTTTGTCCCTTTGGTCTGGAGCTGTTTCCGCACTTCTTGGAATTTATGGCGTTTGGTGGTAATCTTTTTGCCAGAGACGAACTCCGTCTTGCCTTGTTCATCATAGCTGACTGCAAGGAAACGAAGTCCACGGTCGATGCCGACGACATGGCGGACATTCTCCTTCTGGAAATCTTCGACCGTCTTGGTGACAGGGATATGCAGATACCATCTCCCTTTTAGTTCGACCAGTTTGGCAGTACCGAGTTGATAGGAACCATTAAGGTATCCAGCGAAATGTTCGCCTTCGAAGGTACATTTGGTTCTTTTCCCGAGTGTATTGATGGACAGGACTTGCCCGTCATCGGCGAAACTGTAGTCTCGGTTGCGGACTAAGTCAGCCTGCGGCCGGCGAAAGGATACGGGTTTCCAGAGCCATTCCAAATCCTTAGGGATGCGTTGCCAGTTACCATCCTCATCCTTGTATCTATAAGGCTTTCGGAATAACTGTTGCTTGACCGTCTTGTATCTGGCAATCGTCGTCTTGATAGAAGACTGGGCTAATTGAGACTTACAATCCGAACAAGCCACGAAGGCCACTATACAGTTTCTTGTTGAGGCTTTGGTAAGTCAAGTCGAACTGATTGTCGAAGACGTATTGAGACACGAAGTTGCAAGCCTGACGGTACTGCTCCGTCATTTGACGGAACAATACTTCCTGTTCAGGAGTAACATGTATGCGAAGTTTTATCGTTTTGGTTAGGTCGGACATATTCTCACCTGCCTTTCTAAAGTGCATATTACTTCATCAAAAATATTATAACATAATTTTTGCTGAAATTCTAGTTGATAAGAAAGTGAGGTGAGGCGGGCATTCCTCTCCGACCTAAGAGGTCGGAGTATCCTGCCCGCATTTAAATGAAAAATAAAATCGTGGCCCTTGGCCAGTGGGGTCAGAAACACTGGCTCCAATTAATCATCATCATGAGTATTTTGATGATGATATTTTTGTTCCTCGTGCTGTTCAGCTGGCTTTTCGGCTACTGGAGCAATGCACTGAGAGGGACGCATTTTGAATTGATGAGCTGTTGGAGCGGCGTGACGGCCGTTATCGGTGGTATCGCGACCGTTGTAGGTCTTGGCAAAGCGTGCTGGACAAAATACGGCTATGACAGCCGTTTCAACTCCGCACGATACGCAATGCCGGTACAACAGCAAAACGCGCCCACAGCGGCAAATAACACGGAAAAAGCGAAAGGATGATGACTATGTTAGGAGAATTAAGCGCACAGTACGAAAGCAACGGCGACCCGGCCTGCATCAGTGACGGCTACGGCGACCCCGGCGGAAAATCATACGGGACGTATCAGTTCAGCTCCAATGCTGGCAGTCTGGGCCAGTTCGTCAGCTGGCTGAACAGCAACTATCCGCAATACGGGAAACAGCTCAACGCATATCCGTTGTGCAGTGACAGCTTTGATGAAGCATGGCGCAACATTGCGGCCAGTGACAGTGACGGCTTTGCGCAGGCACAGCATGAATACGTCAAGGCAGCGTACTACGACCCGGCCGTGCAGATTCTGGCAGACAACTATTGGCATATCGAGAACCATCACGACGTTCTCCAGGATGTCGTATGGAGCCGTGCTGTACAGTATGGCGTCGGGAATATCCTCGACATGTGGACCGAAGCCGTTCACAGCATGTTCAATGTACAGACGGGAAACTATGACGGCTATCCGAATTTGAGCTACATCGACTCCCCGGAATACGACTACGATTTCATCGTGGCCGTATACAGCGTATGCAAGACCCCGGAATGGAACAGTTCATCGCTCCGGGACAGCTTGAACAACCGTTTCGACAGTGAAATGCATGATGCATTGTCGCGCTTATAGGAGGTGTTCCATTTTGTATCTTCCGCAACTGAAAGAGGAGGTTGATAAGATTGCCGAAAATAAAAAGACCCTTATTGTATCTTGTGTTGTCCTTGTCCTTGTGTTCGCCTTTGGCTGGCTTTTGTGCCGATACTACGACAGCCGCGCCCGTGAAGACAGTGCAGATGTCATTCGAACAGTACAATCAGTTAAAGACGACAATCAGAGAGCAAGAGAGAACGTTAGCGCAGCTACAGAGCAGATTAGACAAGCTGGACAGCAACTCGACAGCCTTGCAGAATCAATTGACGCAAGCGAAAGAACAGTTGACGACAACAAGGCAGTCATTGACGACAGCCGACAGCTCATTGAGTCAAGCCAGCGAAGCCTTGAACAAGCAGAGTCAATCCTTAGCGACATTGACAGAGCAAATAAACTCAATGACTAAGAAGGAAGCCCGGCTGACCCGGCAACGGGATACGTGGGCCGTGGCGGCTGGCGTCCTTTTGATTGGCTGTATCGCGAAGTAGGGAGAGAACATGAGAAGACTGAACAAACATCAGACACAGTCCGTCGTCTTCTCATCCCTCGTCGGTGGTGTAAATGTATCGCAGGCCCCGGAACAAATCGACGCGTCGGATTTACAGATAGCGCAGAATTACATCTATTCGCGCGACAGTAAACGCCTGACGGGCCGTGATGGGCTGGGCCTGCTTTATACCATGGACGGGAACGAGAGCGTACGCGATATGTGGTATGACGTAGACACCAACTTATTACTGGTTTTCACGAACCATAATAAAGCCTATAAGTACATCATCGGCCAGACCCCGGAATATATCGGCGACCTGGAAGGGAGCTACGACCCTGTTTGCGCGAAATTCATGGATAAGGTATGGATTGCCAGCGGCGGGAAGCTGCAGTATTACGACTATACGCAGAACGGCCAGTTGACTGTAGTCCAGGACAGCCCGACGTGTAATATCGTATTCCAGCGGTTCTCCCGGATTGCGGTATCTATGGACGGCACGGACGGTTTTTATCTGTCCGGCGTCGGCGACGGTACAGACTGGGCCGAAGATACGAACCGGGCCGATAAGGAACAGTGGTTAGACGTCGGCTACGGCGACAGCGGCGATATAGCTGCCATCGTACCCCTTGCGACAGATATCATTTTCATCAAGACCAACGGGAAAATATATCAGCTGTCGGGGGATGCAGAACCTTCTAATTGGCAGGTAACGGAGATTGCCAATAATACCGACATTGCAGGCACGAGATGTGCCGTCAATATCGGCAGTTCTGTCATATTCCAGTCCATACGCGGCCTAAAGACTTTATCAGCCGTCATGGAATATGGGAACATCCAATCGGCCGATATCGGCGATAAATTCAACGCCTTATTGACGACGAACATGTATGAACCGCGGTTCTATCATCTGCAACGGCACTGCATGATACTCATCCGCCCGACGAGTGATTATAAGTATTTTGTGGCCTATAACTATCTCCTGGGCAGTGCGACGACCCTTGAATTCAACATGCCGATAGACAGTATCGTAGAAACGACGTCAACTGTTATCGTAGCCAGCGGCGGCAAGCTGTACGCCTGGGATTCGCAGTACCTAGACGACGACGGTAAGCCTATCGAGTACATCCTCAAGCCGAAGGCCACTATCAGCAGTGAACAGATGCTCCTAAAGAGCGTGGATACGAAGTTCACGGCCGATTATGCAGGCAAGGCGGAATTCATCGACGGCACTCTGGATGTGACAGTCCCCACGGCGGATCGTAATAAGTTCCGGTGCAACCACTCGACGGATTGCCTGGACATTACGGTAAAATCGAACGACCGGTTCACGGTAGACCATATTATTCTAGAAATTGCAGACCTTTAGGAGTGATAGAATGGAAAGCAAGGAATTAAGTGAATGGATAAGGATATACGAAGAAAAGACAGGCGATAAATTCCAGGCCCTGGCGGGATTCACTACGTGGTATCTGCCAGACCGGGGATTCTGCCAGTGGAAGCCCATGCCGGAAAACAAGGCTATCCTTTGCTGGAACCTTTGCAACGACGCTCATTTCTGGCGGGACGCCCTGGAATGTATGGGCCTTCAATTCGGCTACGACCGTATCATTACTATCTGCATCCTGCCCATTAAGCCGTATATCCGTTTATGGGGCTGGAAGATAATGCAGGATTTTGATACCAACGGCGTACACCGCTATATCTGTATGGATAAGCAGGGGCGCGAAGTCGTCTGTACCCCAAAGGAAAACGACGACGGCACGATTGATTATTACGTTACCAATGAACTCAGACGGCCGTACAAGCCGTGGAAAAATGCGAATGAAAGGGAGTGATTGAATGGGGAAGAAAAGTAAGTCCAGCAGCTCGTCTCAGACCTACACCCCGTCGGCCGAAGAAAAAGCCCTGCAACAGCAGGCCCTGGAATACTCGAAATACGTCATGCCGAACGCGAAGAAACTGAACGACACCGCCGCGAACATGCTGTACGGCTCTTTGGGTAGCACGCAGGTAGATTACAATGACCTCATGAACAACGCCCTGGACCAAATCAAATGGGGCCAGCAGGGCCTCAGAGGACTGGCACAAGGGCAGATACCGACAGCCTACCAGGACGCCATGGAAGCCAGTATCCAGAAAGGCGTGCAAGGCTCTATGGGCAACCTCTTGCAGGACATGGGCGCCCGTGGCGTTATCAATAGTTCCGTCATGGATACCGGCCTTAGAGGTATCAGTGACAGCGCTAGTGACGCCATGGCACAGAATTGGCAGAATACGGTATCGCAGTTGGCGAATATCTACGGGCAGAACATCGACGCCGCAGGCCAGCCGATTGCCACAGCGGCGGCCGCACAGGAAGGCGCACAGCAACCGGCTATCAACCTTTGGAACGCCTCTTTGGGCCTCAATGGCTCGACAACGGGCGCATTGGGCGCACTGGCAGGCAAAGGCACGACGACCACGACGCAGAAGACCAGTGGCGGTGGCCTGTTCGGGGGTATCCTCACCGGCCTTGCTAGCAACCCCGCTATTTTCTGTTTTGCACCAGAAACGAAAGTGCGCCTGGCAGACGGGTCCGAAGTGCCAATTACCGACGTCAAGGTCGGCGACAAGGTACTTTGTCCGCATGAAGACGGCACAGAATCCGAAGAAACGGTCCTGCATACCATGGAACCACACTATAACGACGTATGGAACCTCGTATGTAAAGACGGCGTAGATACCCATTATGTCATGGCGACAACGACACAGCCGCTCTTAACGGAGGACAAGGGATTCGTCGAAATCGGCAACATGACCCTGGGGACGAACCTCAAAGGCCGTGGCAAAGTCGTCAATATGGTTTACGCCGGCGAACGGAAAGTATATGATCTGCACGTTTCCGGGGACAACAACTACTATGCAGACGGCTTCATTGCCAAAGGCGGTAGTACCGACAACTGGGTAAAGGAGGATAACTAATGGCAGCCAAATCGAAATACAACTATATCGAAGATAATATCAGCCAGAACTATGCACCGCGGCAGTATTCTGCTCCGTTCACTACGCAGGCGTTGCCGCAGCTGAACTTTGCACAGTACGCGTTCCAGGACCCGCGCTTTGCCCTGGGGATGCTCATTGGCAATGCTGTCGGCGCGAACATCTTGAACCGCAAGCAGAAGGAAGCCGACCAGCAACTTTGGCGGCAGGACAACCCGGTATCTATGCCGGATAACGTACCGCTGTATGATACCAGCTCGACCCCCACCTTGGCAGATGGCAAGACCGCCGCCGTTGGTAATGCGTATAGCGGTTTTGGCGCGAACCCCTCGCAGGTGTCTGACAACTTCCTGGCGAACCTGCAAGGCGTGAACGGACGCTTGAATTACAATACCGACACCGGCGCCATCAATTATCAGACGCCGACCTTCCTGCCGTCGATGTACGCGGCCAATAACCTTGGGAAATATTACCCCACGGCAACCGACGCAGACGGTAACATGATTGGCAATATCTCGTTCGCAGACTACCTCAATAACCAGAGCAAGGCAGGCCAGGGGCAGGGCCTCTTTGACTTCAATGCCTTGCAGAAAATGGCCGCTGATGACGCAGTAAAGGCCGCCGCGAAGAATCCGCAGGCGACCGTAGCGCAGAACATGGGCGTCCTGCCGACCGCTAACGTCGATGTACCGTCTAAATCCAATAGCTACATCCCGGCCATCACCGGCAGGTTAGGCAATCCGATTAACGGCAGTCTGAGCATGAGTGGCTTTAATTTGAACAGTAACGACCCGAATAGCAAATTCTATACATGGAATTTAAAAAGCGGTGGTGACGTCGCCGACGCGTCGCCCGCTACAATCCCGTCGGCACAGACCACAGTACCCGGCATGATCGCGCCGGGTAACGTGGATACTCGTAACGGCCTTCCGAAAGTACGCGCCGTAGAAATCGACGGCAAGCACTATATCCTGCCAGCCACAGGGGCAGACGGGAAGATACTCGACGAAGACCAGACGGCGTATAACTTCTATGAAACGGGGAATACGTTAGGCGTGTTCGATAATAAGAAGGACGCGAAGAAGTACGCCGACCAAATCAATAAGGATGCAGGCAGTAACCCGGTACCGGCCGTCCATGCCATGGAAGCACAGCCCCTCGATGAACCGCCGATTAAGGATGTGCAACCTATCCAGCCCGTGGATAATCAGCCGATTAAGCCTGTCGATAATCAGCCTATCAAGGCAGAACCGGCGCCGATACAGCCCGTAGAAGGACCGATTCAGCCCGTGGATGCAACGACGCAGGCCGATGCACAACCGGCCACACAGGCCAATGCACAGGCGGCCACACAGGCCCCACAGGCTAGTGTTACTATCACACCGGGCCAGCAGGCGAACGCTACCCAGCCAACATCCACACAGACCACAAGCACCGATACCGGCATATTCCCAAACGACCCGCAGAAATTAATGGACCGGCTCTTCCCCGGCGAAACGCAGATTGACAATCCGCACTATAAGGAACTGCTTGACCAATACAACAAGGAAACTGACCCGACGAAGAAACAGGCACTCATGGATAAGCTCAACAATACCCCGGCGTATATGCTCCGTAGCGATAATCCCTATTACATGGCCACTAAGACTTTGTATGATAATGAAAAGGACGCAAACAAGAAGAAGGAATGGCAGGCCGCATTGAATAACCTGCCACGGTATAATATCCGCCCGTTCGACCAGGTAGAGCAAAGCCTTGAAACGGATATGAATGGCGGCCACCCGAAACATATAAACGCACAAAAGAACGAGTCTGACTTTGTCCATTGGGCCATCCAGCACGACATGCCGATTGACGTCGTGAACTCGACACTTGAACGGTATAGACCTGTATGGCAAGCCGAAGAGAAGCAGTACAATGACTATCAGACCAGCAAATTGTATCCGCTGTATTACCAGGCCGCTATGGACGGCCAGTATGATATCGCAGCCACGATTGCCCAGAGCATGTCCCAGTATAACCCGCAGTTGTCGGCACAGATGCTGGCCACCTTGCCGAACGGCTTGAACTACTATGCAACAGCAGACGCTAAAGACCGTGCGGCCACGGCACAGCAGAATAAAGTATATAACATGGGCTTGCAAAATAAATATACCCTTGGTCAAATCGTAACGCGCGGCGAGATTGCTGACAGTCAGTTGAAGGAACGGCTAAAACACGACACCTGGAAAACTAATGTAACTATCGCCGAAAAAGCCCGTGAAAATGACAATAATAACCGAACGAAGTTTCTAACCAGTAAATACGGGCCTAACGGCTCCGGCAAAAGCAGCTCCGGCGGTGGTTCTGGAGATATTAAACTTTCCGATGCTAAGAGCGTCATTGAATTGCATAATAAATGGGTAAACGACCATAAAGGCGATGCCGATTACCAAGAATCAAATAGCCCGTATTACAATGCATATCAAGACGCTATTCAAGTCATTAATAATAAATTCGGTGAAGGGCTAAAAGAACCGGATTCAGAAGAAAATGCTTGGCATAATGCCACGGCCCTTCTTGAACAAAATGCGAAGATGGGCAATAAGTATAGCATGTTTGAAATGGAAGATATTATTAAACAAAAATGTGGGGATTGGGCTGACCAAATCAACCAGATATTAGCAGACGGCGGAGGAGACATTTCTTTTGCTACCTATGGTTTGCACCCGGATTATGAATAGGAGGTAAATATGGCACTCAACTATCTTGATAAGGCCGCTTGGGACGCTGGCGTATATAGAGACAAAGGTAATGACGACGATACGCAACAGGATACTTCTTCTGATGATTCCGGATATTCGGCGTTTGGCATATTGAGCGCCGCCAAGAATTTCCTCGAACACCCCTTCCAGGGCGCGGGTACTGTCATTGCACCCAATTACACCCCTCGCCCCCTCGACGACAGCGTGTACTCGGATATTCCGGGTACACCTGTTACCAGTGGGCAGTTCGGGGAACTGGAAGACGAAAGCGTCCGTGATGAACGCATGAAGGATTCTGCCGACTACATGGTGGCCAACTGGCCCCGGCTGTATGGCGGCGTCGTTGCAGCAGACGAAGGGCTGGCTAACGTCGTCGGCGGTATCCAGAACGCTGTCGGTGGTGGCAATGGTATCTTGACGAACGTACAGCGCGCCGAAGAGGGTATGCAGGATTATCGCGACCAGTGGAACAATACGTACGGCGATAGCTATTTCTTGAACCCGAACAAGTTTGCAACAGACGCCGGTTCTGTCATCGGCTCATCTGTACCCATCATGGCATTCTCGGGCCTTATGCCTGGCGCCGCCGTTGCAGGTGGTACGCGTGCCTTGACGTCGGCTTTATCCCGTGCAGGGTTAGGCCGTCTTGCTATGTCGAAAGCCGGGCAGGCCCTCATTGCAGATACTGTCCGTTCGATACCTACATCAAACTTAGCAGATTCTCTGTCTGAATATGGGACTGTCGTCAATGACATGATGCAGAACGGCGTGAGTGAAGACGAAGCACGGCGCCGGGCTATCCCCATGTTCTTCAAGAACATGGCCCTTGATACCTTCACGGTACCTCTTGAATTGGGCGTCATGAAAGGTGGTAAAGGGATTGCAACCGGGCTTTTAGGCCGTGGCGCAGAGGAAGGTATTGGTAAAAGTTTAGCTAAGGGCGCCGCCCGTACCGGGATGCTGGCAGGAGCCAGTGGCCTTACAGAAGGATACCAGGAAGGCGCACAGAACGCCTTGGAAAACGACGTGGAAGGCAACCGCGACGGCGGGTGGTACAATCCCTTTACCTGGACTAAGGAGGATTGGGAAGCGGCCCGCGGCGGTTTTGTCGGCGGCGCTTTGATGGGCGTCCCTGGCAACGTAGCGGCCGGATTCCATCCCGAAACCAGACAGGCCCCGCTTAGTGCAGAATCCCAAGAACAGGTACAGAGTATCAAGAATACGCTCAGCCACGGCAAGCCGAAGGGCATGAGCAACGCGGCGTACAACGCTTATATCGAATTAGCCAACAGCGGCAATCCCGACCTCATCAAACAGGCCGCGTCGTCGCTTGAATCGTTCCAGGAATCGCAAGGGAATAGTTCTTCTGAAAGCACGGACGACGCCGCCACGGAAGCTTATAAGGATTATGAGGCCTACGACCAGAAGCAGGAAATCGAAAACTTCCTCAATAACAATACGGTTGAGCAAATCGGCGGCGAAGATAACTTTAACTGGCTCTGGGGGGTATTGCACGACGGCACGCCGGAAGAAGTACAGAAGGCCTATGACACCGTTATTGAGGCTGAAAAAGCCACAGCCGAACAGGAAGCAAAGAATCGTCCTGCAAGTGGCGGTGGCAGTATGTCGCCGAACACCGGTAATGCTATGGTCAATGCCGTTATCCAGGCAGCTAATGATTCCGGGGTAGACCCGCGTCTGGCCCTGGCAATTGCCGCCCGTGAAAGCGGCGGCGACGACGTCAATGCCATTTCCATGCCGGAACCACACGACGGTATCTATGGTATCATGCAGGCCCAGGATGAAACCGTTTCCGAATTAGGACTTGACTCCCAGTACCCCGACTGGAAGTCGGACCCCTATCAGAACGCCATGGTAGGCATGGCAATCCTAAAGGCTAAAATAGATGGTGAAAACGGCGACGTATGGGCTGGCGTCCGCGATTACAACGGGGCCGGTGAAGAAGCGGAACAGTATCGCCAGTTAGTCAAGAACAACTATGACAACATGGGCGATATTGGTGGCGGTGGCGGTGGTGGCAGTGCCACTTACGACGGCTTACAGCTGACACTCCCGGATAGTGATGAATTCACCGACCAGAGCGGGAATGTAAGCGGCCTCACGGAAGATACACGTATGAAGTTGCGTGTCCTGGACAACCTTTGTTATCAGAAATTCGGCCAGCACCTTATCGTTTCTTCATCCTACCGGGAAGGCGACCCCAATAACCACGGGGCAGGAGTTGCCTTTGATGTATCCGGCGGTATCGTTGATGATCCGGACGCACGTCAATGGCTGGAACAGGCTGGCCCGGCTGTCGGACTGTTCGTCATCCCGGAATACCAGGGAGAAGCCGGTGCAGAATTCGCCCACGGTGACAATGTCCATTTTTCCAACGTAGAACCAGGTATTTATGGACAGACCCGGAACGCAGAAGGCCATTGGAGTGAAGAACATGCAGCCCCTTCCATTCAAAGTATCTTAAAGGGCGGTGCATCTAGTGGCGTATCGGGTAAAGTTACTGGCGATAACGGACAGTTTGAGCGTGAATTAGACCAGGCCGCACAGGAAGCCCAGAGCGACATGGACAAGATTCAAGCCCAGAGCGACCAGGCCATGAATGAAATCATGAACGACGACTCCGCCGAAAAGACGGCACAGGACGCCCAGCAGGACGCAGAGAACGCCCAGAGGCAGGCCGAAGACTCCCAGCAGAGTGCGCAGGACAACGTCGTTCCGGATGTTGCCCAGACTATCCGTGACACCTCGAATAACATTGATGAAATCAATACCCTCGATGATATGTTCACGAAGGATAGCAACGGCAACGATAAATTCATTGATACGCCCGAAAACCGCGACTTCATCAAGGCCAATTACAAGGATGAAATCACGAAGGCCGTAAACGACGCCATGAGCAAGAAAAAAGCGCCGATTGCTACGCCTGTACCCAAGAACAAGCAGCAGACGCCACATGCTCGTTTAGGCCGTATCCTTGCCGCTCATGACCGCAAGGACCCGAAGTTCAAGGAATATATGAACACCTTCCGTAACGGCACGGAGCAGGAACAAAGGAAGCTGGCCGACGATTTGCAGACGATGCAGGAACTCGAACGGGCTAACTCCTTAAAAGGCAATCCGCTTGCGTCCCAGCAAGGTCAGAACACACCCCAAAATGTACCCCAGCGTGCCGTAGAAGCTCCCAAACAGCCAGAACAGGTAAATACCCATACGCAGGTAAAAGAAAGCCTTGAAACGCAAAAGAAACGCAACGCCTACCTCTCAAAGAAACAGAAGCTCATGGAACGGGTTCCTTCTGGCAGGACGGTAAAGGTCCACGCCAGTACGAATGATGCGGGATTCGATGCAACGTATAAGATCGTCCCGGCTGGCGACATTACAGCCAGCCATAACACAGACTACGCCGTGAACGACCTCTACCCGGCAGAATATCAGCCGCGCGACCGCAACCGTCCTCAGATGCGCGGACAGGTGGAAAAGATGACGAAGGGCATGAAGCCGGAACTGCTGGCAGAAAGCCAGTTCGTCAACGAAGGCGCACCTGTTGTCAACAACAGCGGCGTCGTCCTTAACGGAAACGGCCGTGTCATGGCTGTCCAGAAGGCCTATAAAGGACTTACGGACGCACACAAGAAGAGTGCCAAAGCCTATAAGGACTATCTTGTTTCCATTGCTCCGTCGTTGGGGATTGCACCCGAAAAGGTACAGAGCATGGACCATCCTGTATTGGTACGGCAGGCGGCCGACGACGCCGATACCAGCGCTATCATCAACAGCACCGAAGGCGGCGCGAAGTTGGGCGGCGCAGAACAGGCGAAGGCTGATGCGGATAGACTGAAACTGTCCACATTAGAGCGATTCGTCGATAACGGCACGGGCGAATTCATGAACCCCTCGAACCGTGAATTTAGAAGGGCCGCCGCAAGTGATGTATTCAGCGATGCAGAAGGCAACTCCGTATTCAATGATAAGGGCGATTTGTCGCCGACAGGGGCATTTAGAATCCGCAACGCTATCTTTGCCAAGGCCTATAACGATAACTACCTCTTGACTCAGCTCAGCGAAGCGACGGATAATAACAGTAAGAACATTATGAACGCCATGATTGCCGCCGCTCCGGAAGTAGCGAAAGTCAACGAAGGCATCAAAGGAAGGGAACCTGTATCCCGACTATGATATTTCCGACGTCATCACAAAGACGGCAAAGACTATCATGTCGCTCCGCAATGAAGGAAAAACCGCTGTCCTTTCACTTGCAGGAAACAAGCCTGTTCTCGCAGGGGGGAATCGGAAGACCGAACGGCTGGTACTTGAATTCATCGAACGTAATAAAATTCAAGAGCCGTACCATTGCCGATATGTATAATGGGGCGTGCCGTAGAAGCTCCCAAACAGCCAGAACAGGTAAATACCCATACGCAGGTAAAAGAAAGCCTTGAAACGCAAAAAGAAACGCAACGCCTACCTCTCAAAGAAAACAGAAGCTCATGGAACGGGTTCCTTCTGGCAGGACGGTAAAAGGTCCACGCCAGTACGAATGATGCGGGAT
>CYGL01000209.1_pt1 | contig 30411 bp, 41 predicted proteins | sample 485531 | NCBI WGS metagenome assembly CYGL01 (sample SAMEA3497897, study PRJEB9818) | human gut metagenome | reverse complement strand
TCGATGAATTGAAACTTTATTCTGATGATGCTTCATATACTGAAGAACATGTAATATTCCTATTAGGGAAATATAGAACATTCCTCTTAAAGCAAAAATATCAGATATAAAGAAGCAGATACCTGAGAGTAACTATCAGACTATATGCTTGGATTTAATTGAGGTACCTGCTATATCAGGTGAGCCTTGTGAAGGTGGTTCTTATCTGAGAAGTAAGGAGAAGATACCTTTCCTAATGAAGGTAGGCAATCCTAAGGTATATCCAGTTGATTATTAGTTCTTTATAAGTACTCATGATTTTATTTATTAATTATAACTAAAAATCCCTGCAAATATAAGCATAATTTCTTATATTTGCAAGGACTTTAATTATTTTATTACACTATTTAATAGATTTACTAATATCTATATTAGGAATTTCTTCCCCATTTAAATCTCCTTTTATAACCCGAGTTTTCTTAATTTCATTAATACTATCTATAACTTTACTTATATCCTCTTTATTCTTTTTTATCATATAAGCAAGTTCAGATATACTACCTAAATTCAAATTATTCATAGTTAAATACTCTGGATAAGATATAAGACATGATTTACCAAATAGACAATATAAGGACCTTTCTATATATCTATAATCATCTTCAGTTATATAACCATAAAAATCATTATAGATAAAGTCTCTTATAAGTATTAAATATAGGATATTATATACTTCATCATAATTTACATATCCAAACTTAGATAGCATGTTAAAATATCTGCTTATTGCAGTGTACACCACATTATCCATAACATCCACAACTTATACTATTAGATGTATTACCTGTATTACCTATACCTTTAATAAACTTATTATAGTATTTTATAGCTTCTGTATAGTGACCTGTAATTACACTAATCTCAAAAGCTTGAAATCTTAGATACTTATCTATAAAATTCTTAGGCATAGTACAATCATTATTAACTTCTTTCACATATTGCATTATGCCACTGTATATAGGATATTTATTAAGTACAGTACCTAATGTGATTGAATTATCCATACCACATGGAGTATCCATAGATGGAGTACCCTTGGTTCTGACATATACAAAGAAAAGATTATCATTAAGAGCTGGTAATAAGTCCCCTGTTCCCAGTTCTAATCTGACTGACTTAGTATCTCCTTCTATAACTTTTGTATATATAACTTTACTACTTGGACCAGACTCAACAAATGTGTCTTGAGTATCTATCTGTACAGTATCAAGATATACATTTGTGTAATATTCTAAGTCTTTGACTGCTATGTCTATAATCAGGTTTTTCCCATCAGGGGTTATTCTTAACTCTTGAAATTGTACCATAATCAAATGTTTATATAGAAAGAAAGGGAGACTTAATAGCCTCCCTTAAATTTGTTTAGCCTGCTGACACATCAAGAGTAGCTATAGTTAAACCTGTAGCAGTGTTAATTGCAGAAATAATGCTATTAGCAAGGGCATTACTTACATTATTCTTAGCACCTACCTTTGGCACTACAAGAGTAATTGTCTTTTCAGACTTTTGAACTGACTCATTGCTACCTACATAAGCATAGTGTATATCAATCACATTATACTTAACAGTTGGGTCTACAAGATAAGTAGTAGGAATATTGTTAGGATAACCAACACCTCTATACATGTCACCTCTCTCACCCATGCAGAAGTACTCAAGGTCTGCAATCTTCTTGCCATTAGCAATGATACCAGCAGGGTCAGTATCCTCTACCTTACCCCAAATTCTCTCATCACCATTTACAGTAACTGGGACAGGCTGTACTTCAAAATATACAGGAGTCTGCTCCATGATACCAAGTCTCCAAGGCTGCTCAACCTCATCAATAACAAGAGCTTTATAAGTCTCAGTTAGGGAGCTTTCCTTAGTAGTAGCATCAACAGGAACTGCCTCATCATCAGAGTTTGTCAAGATAAATTTAACAAGAGGGACTATCTCTCTACTAAAGTTCTTAGCCAGTGATAGAGCCAGCTTCTTATAAAAGTCTGAAGCTGTCATACCTGCATAAGCATGTACCATGCCATACTTGAAGTACTGGTCTTCATCAGACATACCTACATATTGCTTGAATGCAATTCTTAGGATATAGTCCTGTCCAGCTACAGGGGCACCTGCATTTACTTCACTATCAAGAGTTACTGTAATTGCCTTTAGCTCATGTGCCATATCATCAGCATCAGTAGCCTTAGCATAAAGAATATTCTTGATGTCAATTAAGTCACTTCTCATCAAGTTGTCAGCACCCTTGTACTCAAAATACAGATGATTCTTCGCAGTGTCACTCTTTACTGCAATAGAACCAGCAGCATCTGCTGCAAGTACACGAGGACTCTTTAGTTCCTTTGCTACATAAAGCTGTCTTACTTGATTTGTACTAAATGTTGCCATTTTAATTTAATATTAAATTATACAATAGTTTTATTCTTTTCCTGTATTTGGAACCCTACTCATGATGGCAAGTTTCACTGCTCTCTCAAGTATAGCTCTATGTATTACAGGGTTCAATTCACATTCTGTTTTTACACTTATGCCATTGATTGACAGGTTATCTGTCAAATCAGTTAATATAATGGGAGCAGGTCTTGAAAGGTATCTGACAAGATAACTCTCCACATTATATTTTGATACTATCTCTACTACCTTACCACTCAAATCAAGTCTCAAAGCTCTTCTTTCATTAGTACCTCTGAAAGGATTTTTCCCTATTCTATGATACTCATCTTGAGTAATTGGTATTACAGAGATGTCTTCACCACTCATACATCCTAATCCATCATCTTTCAAATTAACTGATTCATATGTTATGAACCATAAGTCATCAGGTAATTCAAAGAATACTGAGGATTTGGACAGTCCTGTATATCCTACTTTCTTGTCAGTAGTTGTGTAAGTCTTTATTAGGTCACTCAAGTATCTTCTGATTTCCTCAGTCCTCTCAAATGAGTCTCCAAATGGATTCTTACCATTATACATACCTATCACTATCTCTTCTTGAGCATTAGTGAGAAATACAGATTTCTCATATTCATCAAGCTCAATAGTGCTGGGTGTCTTTCCAAACGCCTCTATGGTAGAATAGCTATTCAGCAAAGTGTCAAACTCATTAGAAAATTCTTCAGTTGTCATTACTCAGTTCTTTGACCTAATTCTATACTACTTTTCAAGTCTCCTGTATAAGCAGACTTTGCAAGTTCTACTGCTCTCTGAAGAATCTCTGGATGAAGAATAGGGTCTAACTCACATTCTGTGACAGTATTTAATCCTTCAATAGACACATTAGAATATTCATCAGCCAGATTCGCAAGTATAATAGGCTTTGGCCTCTTTACATATCTAATCTTGTAGTCAGTCAAAGTGCTATTATATTTAATAACTACCTCAGAGATGAAATCAACTTCACCAGCAGATTGGAATAATCTCCAACCTTGATTCTTTAAAGGCTGTTTCCAAGGCTTAGACATGAGTCTTGCATACTCTTCATAATTCATAGGAACTATACTAATCAGCCTCTTAACCTTATCTACAGTATTAATGCCCGTCTCATTCAATACAAGTAGAATATCTGAGGGCATTTTATAAAGCTGGCTCCTATCATCAAACTTAACATAGTCATCTGTAGGAGTATATAGTGATGGTTTAGCCACAGTTATTAAGGTAGAGAAATCTATCTGTCTCTTAGCATTCTCATCAAATCCCTGTCCATACTTATTACCCTTAGGATTGAAGTAATTCTTCAATATCTCCAATTGAGCCTTAGTTAGGAAGACAGACTTCTCATACTCATCAAGACCTGGAGCCTGATTGCTCATTATATTGTTATACAGAACATCAAATTCATTAGAAAATTCCTGTGTTGTCATACTTTTTCTATTTCAGCTTAGCTTCCAAAGCAAATTTAACTTCTTGATGCTTAGGAGAGTTTAAGTATTTAGCTGCTACATTCAATGTAGGCTCTTCATTAGCTTCACAAAGTGGAGTATTATCCTTTCTCAAATATAGGTAATTACCCCTGTTAGAAATCAGACCTGCCTCTATAGCTCTCTTAATAAGAACCTTTGTAGAAAGCATTGGGTCAGTAATAACTTTCAAGAATATCTTGCTATCAGCCTGTATTAAGCTATTGACCTTAGTCTGTAAGAACTCAAGTTTAGCAGTCTGTGATGTAGGTCTACCATCAATAGTCTCAACAATAACTCTCAATGTATCAATATCATCCTCAATCTTACCAAACTCTTTATAGCACATCATTGTAGTGCTCATGTTGTTCTTAGCAACCTTAGTCTCTTCACCCTCAGAAATGATAACAAACTGGTAAGTAGCCTTAGGAGTATCTTGCAATGCTTGCAGTGAGGGAGCAATATAATCTTTGTTAGCTAATAGTATCTTGTATCTGATGTAATCCTCTGGGTCAGATAGATTGAAGTAGTTATCCTGCTTTGTTAATCTTACCTTATTAATACCATTCTCATTAGAATCATCCCAGAAGTTGTCTACTTTCTTATAGATACTTAGAGCATTATATTCAAGCCCCATTATTTCCTCAAGGAATGCCTTTTCCTTGTCTGTAAGGACATTAACAAACATACCTGAAGATAATCTTGGTACTACAAATGTTCTAACTGCACCTTCTGCCATACCTCCTGACAATACATGTTTAGGGTTATTACCCCACATACCTGTCAGCTTAGGCACATGTCTTACAATAATTTTCTCATTTCTCAGACAGCTAACTAAGGCATCATCAGATACCTCTACTTTCTTTTGTGTCTTCTTAGGGCTTTTTACAATAGCCTCTTCTTTTGGTACTTCCTGAAGTGGAGTCTCTGTATCGTCTATATCAAAGTCAGGTACAGTATAATCCACCTTCTCTTCCATTTTCTTTTCTGCCATATCTTCTCCTTAATTATGTTAAATAAAATAAGGAAAGCAGGAGTTTATCCTACTTTCCTTTTTTATCATTAGCCCTGTAGGATTGCAGGGATTAGTGACATAGTTCTTGTTGGGTCAAGAACACAGATACCAAGAGTAGCCATTCTGTGAATTACAGCAGAATCCTCGTCAAATGACATATAAGGATTACCCTTTTGACCTGTGAATGGGTTTCTTAGACCCCATTGATAACCTCTATACTCATTGTCACCCTTAATCTTACACTTAAAGATATTAGGTTGGTCCATAGTACCAATGTACATAATATCATATCTGTAAGAGAAGGCAACACCACCATTTGGGTGGAGTATCTTATTTCTTACTGGGTCATCATAGAATGGGTCTACATCAATCTTAACCCTAACACCATTAGGAGCCTTATACTCAACAAATTGGAAACCAGCACTCAATGAGTTTTGGTGCAACTTAGATTGAGTCTTTTGAATAACACCAATAGAACTGTTGTCAAGAACAAACTGTGTCCAACCTGATACTGTCTTTAGTACTTCCTTGTGGAATTGGATAGCACCTCTTTCACCAGTCTTAATCAAGAAGTATCTGTCTCCAAAGTCTAACTTAGAAGCAGAAAGCTCATATAGAGCATCCTCAAGAAGCTTCAAGCTAAATGTGTTGTAATACATAGTATTAGCAACTTCCATCTGCTCAAACAGACCAGCACCTGTCTTAATAACATTACCAGACTTACCAAAGTTCATGTACTCACCATTGGCATTTCTATTGCTTCTACCAAATGCAAGTGCATTGTTCTTATACTCAGAGAATTGCTGCTCTACTTCCCAGTCTACATTGTGCATCCACATTGTAGCAACTGACTTAGTATATCTACCCTCAGTTTCCTTAACAATAGGAATACCTACAGCCAGCTTCTTATTCAACATAGAGCCTGGAACCTTGTGTTGGATTCTTACTACAGACCACTCATTTCTCATAGAAACAGGACTTGTAAATCTTACATCACCAACCTTTCTTGAAAGTTCCTTCTCAACAAATGCAGCTTCAACTGAGAATCTCTCACCTGCAAGCAGTCTTTCAGCAGGAACACCTGCTGTATTACCACCAGCAAGCTCTACCTTATACACTGCATTAGTACCCTCCATTCTTGGGTCTCCAAGTATTCTGAACTGATAGATTTCATTCAGATTACCTACAATGTACTCACCATCAGCAAACCAATCCTCAGGGAATACTAAATAGAAAGGAGCAGTGCCTACTCCAACCATACCACTGGCATCTGTAACAACAGTACCATTTTCATCTCTTGCCTCTACAAGAGGAATTGTTTCTCCTTAGAAGAACCAATAACATCCCAATAGTATTCATTATCATCCTCAAACTCTCTTGTTGGGAATTGATTTAGGAATGTGTCAAGTGTCTTTCCTCTGTAATAAGCCAACAGTTGCACCATTAGGTTTGTAGCCTTCTGTGGAGCTAACTGAAAGATAGAACCAAGGTGATTTTCCTTAGTAAGACCCTTCCAGTGTTGGAAGCCTACCATTTGAAACTTACCTAATTTTCCAGCCATTTTTACTTAAATTTATCAGTTATTTTACTCTATATTATAGGCTTAGACATCAAGGTTCCACCCTCTACCAATAAAGGATTCAGGGTCCTCATCAACTCCACTGACAAACTTTAGATTACCATCTGAGGTTCTTGCTGTGTTGTTGAGAGTATGTTCCAGCTCTCTAAGACCTTTTTTTACTTCTTTCTTTACTTTACCTTTCACCAAACCATCAAGGTTCTTAAAGCCATTAGTTAGTGTGAAAAGTAGCCCAATGTTCTTTAGGAAGTCTGTCCTGTTCTCCATCTCATACTTTTGGATAGCAGTAAAGTACTCTCCTGTCTCTGGGTCTTTATACACAGGCTTAGCTATATTATCATAAATCTTCTTTCTTGTTGATTCATCTACTGATAAATCCCCAAATACATCCTTGTCATTAAGGATTGATGATTTAAGATTTTCAGCCTGTTCCTTTCTTTCTCTCTCTTCCTGTTCTGCTTCTGACTTAGCATCATTGACAAGCTCATCATACTTATCTCTGAAGAAGTCAATATTACTTTTCAAAGCCTCTTTTGCATCATCAATATCAGTGCCAGCATTGAAAGACTTCTGCACCTCTCTTGCAGCTCTCTCCTTACTATAACCTCTATTGATAAAGTCTTGATAAATCAAGTCTTTTCTAAGTTTTTCTCCCTTATCACCTTCATCAGAGATATTCTCCTCCTTAATAGAATCAAGGAAGCTCATAGTATTTTCATACCTTCTAATCTCTGTAGGTTCAACTCCAGCATTCAAGGCTTCATCAATTCTTTTCTGTCTTTCATCAAGACCTGCCTTTATCTGTTGGTCAATTAAATCTCTAAAATCTTCAGGGTCTTTAACCTTAGATAAGCCCTCATCATCAAGGTCTGGGAAGATACCTTCCTCTTTCAAGGCTTTGGCAATGGAAGAGTAGAAGTTTTTGGGAGAAGTGCCATCCCCTTTAGGAGTGGTATCTTCCTTTTCCTCTGTATTTTCTTTTCCACTACCTACGCTCTCTGGTGTATCAGTAAACAAGTTATCTACATCAACAACCTCAGTAGTTTCTTCTTTATCTTTACTTGGCTCCTCCTCTTTCTTAGGAGGTTCTCCATTTGCAGGTGGAGTATCCTGTGTCTCACCATCTTCTACAAACAGATTCTCAATCTCCTCTGCTCCTAAGATGTTATCTAAGCTAAGTTCTTCTTCCATACTCTTCTACCTTTTTGTTCTTAAAACAGTGCAAAGGTAATTAAAGTTTTGCATATCTGCAACATGGTAAATAAATTGCTTCTACTTGTATAAGTAAAATACTTGCAATATAGGCAAAAAGAAAGGGTAAGATTACTTCTTACCCTTATCTTATTAGTATTCTCCAAGATATTCTACTACCTTGTTTTCAGCTTTGCAATCTGCATCCTTAAACCAGAACACAATAGCGGATTCAACTATTTTCTGTTCTATACCATCACCAAACCAGTTCTTAAACAGTTCTGCATAGTCATGGTACTGAGAGTTGATTGCAACATATACATCAGCAACTGTAGCAGATGTAGGGAGTATTCCCCTATATCTCTCACAAATCTCCTTTGCCTTGTGCATATCAAACTTCTCACCACTATACTTCCTGCCATTCTCAGTGTGATACATATCAGCTACAAGATACTTAGCTTCAGATTCAGTAAAGTGTTCACTCTCTGAACCCCTCATTGAATTCCTCATGTATCTCATCATCCTATCCATATCACCACTTCTCATGCCAGACTCATTGAATCTATCAGAGAATCTATCACCTCTTGAATCAAACATATCCATGAACTCATCAGGTCTATTATGTCTTCTCATATAGAAGTCATCCATAGGCATAAAGTCTCCTTCATTACCATGTCTCATTGAACTTCTCCTATATTTACCCATAAAATCCTTGAATTTATCCATGAACTCATGCTCATTCATACCACCCATACCCTTTTTCTTTAGGTACTCATACATCATAAGTTCATCCATATTCTTAGTCTTTAGTGATTAACATTTCCTTGAAAGTCTCTAAATCTGTCATATTCAATACCAACCTTTTATTAGTTAATGGAAGATTGAATTTAATCTCTCCTCCACCAATCTCTATGTCTCCAACAAATGAAGTCTTGAAGGTGAATGGATTGGTAGTCATTAAATTCTCCATCATTTCAGTGAGGATGTTCTCAATGTCTATATTACCATCCTTATCAGCTATAAGGTCTAAAGCCTTGCTTACTTTACTAAAGTTCTTATCCAATGCTCTTGTAATAAGAGGTTTCATAAAACCAATCATAGGATTAGTCTTAGCCATAGATTCCAACTGAAGTAAAATATAGGACTTCAGATTATCAGTCAATTGCATAATAGTCACCATGATTACATACTTGCTTTAATAAATTCTTCATAAGTCACTTCAGGATGTGTCTTACTAAACTCCCTGAACTTCCTAAACATTTCCATTTCCCTATTAGTCTCTTGAATAACCTTTCCTTTTAACTTCTTGACTATCTTCAATTGTCTTTGCAACAGTTCTTTACCTTCTGGAGTAGCTTCAATCCTACCTTTAACAAGGTTAAGAATCTCTGCTTGAACCATATCCTGTATCTTAGTATAAGTATCTACATAGTCCTCATCTTGAAGCATTCTTGTCTTCTGTTCATCTGTCATAGGGTTTATTTCAGCATCTATCTCATCCCATATCATCCTTTGTGGTACAGGTTGTTGAACAGGTTGGGCTTGCTGCCTTAGCTGCTTTGCAGCCTCAAGATTTTGTTTATACTTCTCAATAAGCTGTAATTGCTCATCCAGACTATTACCTACCATACTATTACCCAGTAGTGGGTCCCCTCCTCCTAATATTACCTGATTTATTGGAATCATATCTATACATTTTTTAAGATTAGTATTGAAAAGTAAGGGGAATTACCCCCTTACTTTAGACAGTTGCAGTAGTACCACTAACTACTCTTGGACAACCACATTGGTTAGCACCAACATAGCCTGTGACTGTAGGAGTGTTAGGTAGACATACTTCACCATAGATAGCCTTGCAAGTCTTTCTGTCAGTATAGTTAATACCAGCAGTGAATGCCTTGTCAATCTCACATTGGATAAGCTTATCTTGGTAAGGTCTTACAGCAGCATTGATAGCTACCTGAGCCTTCAAGTCACTTAATTCCTTTCTAATACCATCATCAGCATCTCTCTGAGACTTATACAGATTGAAAGCATCTTGGTTTTGCTTTGCAGCCATTACATCAAAGCTGTCTCTTGTACTCTTATATAGACCAAAGTCAGCATCAATCTGGCCCTTCCATATACTAAATAGTTCACTATTCAATGTCTGTCTATCAGCAAATCTTTGTGATTGCTGAACAAGTGCCCAGTCATAAAGACCCTTTTGCAGAGCAAGAGTATCCTCACAGCTCTTTTCCCATGCTTGGAAAGCAGAAGGAGAAGTTACACCATTAGCTGCTCCAAGACCAGTCTCAAGACCATTGATATTAATGTTTGAGCCACCCATACCTGAACCAGCAAGACCCAATAGACCACTACTTCTTCTATTACCAAATAGTGCCCAAGCACCAAGTGCAGTACCTATGATACCAAGAGTAAGACCTGCATTAGCCTTACCATTGACATCTCTTCTACCATAACCATAGTAGCCATCAGTAGGAACTTCCTTTACCTTTTCTACTTGCTTCTCAATTATTTCCATAGTAGCAATTTTTGAAATTAGTTATTGTTTTATCTCTCTTTTGTAAGCTTACAATGCAAAGGTAAGTAATATTTATCAGGATGCCTATCAATGCTAATGGACATAAAAATACCCCCTTAAAGCCTTGACTCTAAGGGGGTTATAAAACAAAAGAGTTAGCATTATGTTGCTAACTCTTTATTAATCTATCATGTTTATAGAAAACCTCTGTTATCTTATTGTATATGTAAGTAAGGAGATAGGCATCAACTTCATCATTATCTCTTTGTGGTTCATATCCTATATATCTCCATATAGCATTCTTGACATGCTCTGATTCATGAGCAATACTACTCCCTCTCTCAGCATTTACAGCTACAAGGGATGCACCATAATTATGTATAGTGATTGCATTTGCCTCTGTTTCCATTTCATCAGCAGGCAAGAACTTGTCGCATTCCTCCCACTTATCAAATATAACTATTGTTAGCTTATAGTTGAATATAGGGATTGTTATTTTCTTTTGGGTTATCATATCTTCTCCTCCTAATTACATTATACAGTCCTATTAGATTAGTTACTAAGCAAGAGAGTGTTTCTTGCTGCGCAAGAGAGTACTATCCCTGCACTTCTTGACAAACTCATCTAACTCTTTCTTAGACCAACTTAACTCCTTGAAACCTATCTCATGCTTACCTCTTGGTAACTTTCCTTCTCTAACATAGTTATCAAAAGTTGCTCTACTGACATTCAAATATTCACAAGCTGCATACTTGCTTAATCTTTTATCCTTGTCAGTAAACCTCTTCAAACTATCTACTATTTCAATAGCTTCTCCCTCAGATATATTTGAATTGCCTGCATCAATATCATCTACTATCTTTAACAGTAGGCTTCTTATAACTTTTAACATATAAATAAAGTATTATGAATAATGAAATGCCTGCTATTATTAATTGGATGCCTAAATACCAAACATCACTAACAGGTATTCCTATATACAAATCTATTATATTTAGTATCCAAGTTATAGTAGTATAATGTATAAACATCCTATGATATTCACAAAACTTAAATACATAAGATATAATATACAAGAATAGTAATGTTATAAAAGATACACTACCAATATAACTTAGTATTACTGTGTCAATATCAAAATAGGATAGAGTTGTATTTAGTAAACTAAGTAGTGCATAATAGCATAGGTATTACCTTTACTAAATATAACTCTATCTTGTACAATAATTTATTCATTACTTTTTCATTTTGCCACCACAAGCATATCTTCTCTTAGTCTTAGTGACACCAGCTTTAGCTGTCATAGGCTTTGCTCTACCTGTTCTTCTTGCCATGATTATAAAATTTTAATTGTTATTTTTTCACCTTTATCATGCTTGTCTTTAAGGAGTTTGTATAGCTCCTCGAAAGTCTCTCTGCTGTTTATTACTTGACCCTTAACCTTATTGACACCTACTAATAGGCATCCTGCCGAGTCTTTGTCTGTATTACCAGCATGAATAAGTACACCCTCAAATCCCTTTACATTAAGTAGTCTTGGTACTTTACCATTACATACTTGCTTATAGAAACTATTAGTGCAGTACTTAGGAGAAATGACATCTAAGGTAATCTCATAAGTACCTTTTGGTATAGCTGTAATTGAAGGCTTCTTCAACTCCCTAATCTTAGCTATACTCATAGAGCTGTCAAGATTTCTATCAGTATCTTCAAGCACATTACAGAACCACTTTCCATCAATAGTAAGATTACTTATGGTGTAGTTCTGCTTCTTCCATTTTCTGTCCACTACTAATTCCATGCTCATTAAAAAGGTTTAAGTCTCTTTTCCTTAACTGGCAGGTAAGGTCAGTACATATGGAACTCATAAGGTTAAACAACTGTTTCCTAAGTTCCCCCACTTCCTTCTCTAATTCTGCATTCCTTTTTAGTACCTCTTCCAATCTCTCTCTATTATCAGTGGAGAGCTTCTCATAAAAATCCAATGATTCTTTCATGTTATTTATGAGGTTACTATCAACTTCGCTATTATACTTCTTTCTTGCAAAGAACCACGATGTCCAGCCACTGACTATTGTGGTAACAAGCCCTATACCCCCAGTGATTAGTATTCCTAAGTCAATCATATCATTCTATAATCTCTACAAATTTATTATTAGTTTCTTTTATGTAGGGATTCTTCTCCTTTATATGTACTTCCATTACCCAGTGTTTCTTTTGAAACCACCTAAACAAAAAGAATTTCTTAGGCGGATTTACTGTTTCTTTTTTCTTATTTACTATAATATATTTCTCACTAGTAAACGTAGGTTCAGTATATATAAGATTAGGATATTTTAATCCTAATCTTATATTATACCATTTATCTCCTATAATTGTATCTAATGCTAAACTCTTATCTCTAAATATTGTATCAGTAAAAAGTACTGTATCTTTTTTAGTAGATACTGATAGGAGATATTGTAGTTGTTTTATATTTTTGTCCTTTATCTTTAACTCCTTCCTGGCATCATTCATCTTTTGTAAAATAGAGTCATTGTAGTAGTTAAGCTGTTCTATAGTAAACTTGAATGCTCTGCTTTCATCCTTTAAGGATGAGTTCTCTGCTATAAATGCTTTTTGATTATTTCTTAATGTACATACCTCTTTTTTTAAATCCTGTCGTTCATTCCATATATATATACCTATACCCAACAAACTTACTATAAAAAGAACTTTAAATAAACTTAACTTCATTACAAATATTTATCTGAAATTTAAATAAAGAAAGATTAATAAAAGCACAGTGATGGTCATATTAAAATATTTGCCATTTATTATTGTAAATGTTTCATAGTGCATTTACCATCAGAACAAGTAGCAATAAAAATATTATTGTCATAGTTACTAAACTTATACATTTGATTACTAAAAGGAAAAACTCCACCATCAGTTTCTATACCATACCTACTAGGAGGAGCTATATTTTTAGAAATATCAGCCTTCCAATGAGTATAGCAAGTCATACCTTTTCTAGCAAGAAATCTTCCTCCAAGTACAGTCTCATCATATATTATTCTATCAGGACTATCTATTACTGTAGTATTATCTATAATACCTGATTCTGCAAGTTCAAATCCTCCAGCAACATATATAGCAGCATTTAAAAGAAGATTTAATACATTAATACGACCACCATCAGTACTCCATACTTCATTTTTATTTGGAGAAATTATTGAATTAAACTTTTCAGCATTAACAGAAGATTCTTGTCCATCTATCATAATAGATAATTTACCTTTACCATCTTCTGTTCGTTTAAGTCTTATTTTACCTCCAGAACCATCTTCATCATAATTACCTGTAACATCTAATGTAGTATTACCATTATTAGTATTATAACTTGAATAAATATTTCCATTTTGAGTAGATACATAAGTATTTGGAATATTATCTAAAGCTTTTTTATCTTCATGAGACATACAGCCATCCTTAGTTGCTGTAGCATTATCAATAACTGCCATTCTACCAGCTACACCAGGCTCAGCATAATGCATAAGTAAAGTAACACCTTCGTCAAAACCATCTCCTGTGGCTTGACTAATTTCTATATTCTTAAGAGCTTCATCTTTTTCAGCATATATATTAGGTATATCATCAAGTTTAGTTTTATCAGCAGCAGTCATAAGTCCTGCAAGTTCTTTAGTAGCTCCAGAAATTGTAAATGAATCATGAGCACCATCAATATTAAGTATATTTACAATATAAGCATCAAATTGAGGACTAGCAGAAATATAACTTACTAATTTACTAGTAGTACTACCATCACCTAAAAGAACATCGTTATTAGTAGCATAACGTTTAATAAATTTTTTAGCATATATGTTATCGTCTCTTACTTGAAAGGCAGAAACCATATTTCCTGTATTATTAATACTGCTAACATTGTTTAATATTAATGGTCTACCTAAAACCTCAATACCAATAGTAGCACCATAAGAAGAAGGTTTTATAGTTAAAATATTATCTTTAAAAGATTTATTCCAAACATATATACTACCATCAGGATTTATTGTAGTACTATAATTACTATCTTTATTAGTAACAACAATATGTTTATTAACTTCACCTCCTTCACTTTTAGAAAGTTTGTCATCAATATTTTTTTTATCCTCAGGACTCATTAATCCCGCAGTCTCTTCTGTTGCGGGTTTAAGTATAGTATCCAATCTGACATTATTCTCATCATATACAGCTTTAGTAGAAGTAACAGGATACACATCAGTACTTTGAGTACCTCCTACTAATTCGGTTTCTAAAATTTTCTTTATTTTTCCCATATTTCCTAATTATTTCTTAAAACAATCAATTTAAGTATCTAAAATTGTAACTTTAACAAAACCAACATAAACATAACTAACACCAGCGATACTGCGAGTATCAAGACAAAGAAGACCACAAGAAGAGCCAACAGAAGGATTACCACCAGCAAAAGTAGAATGAACATTACTATCTATGCCATTCCAACAATAAGAATTTTTATAACTAGTATAATTACCTATCTTATTAGGAATTATATCTCCTTTATTATTTATTTTTACTTCTTGTAACCAATTTTCATTTACAGCACCAAGACCTTCTATTTGATATTCTTTATTAGTAATAAAATTACTAAATTTAGAAACATCATCTGTATAATACCAAATTCTCTTTTGTTTAGTAATATCATATTTAGTCAACATATTATCTACATTAAGCCAAATATCTCCATACCAAAAAACATTAAATCCTCTCCAATGAGGAACATTCCAAGAAGTTTGATTTTGAATCATACTATAAGCAGGAGCAGAAAGAATTTCAATAACTATATTACATTCAGTTTGAAGTTTACCAAAATAAATTTTTCGTGGAACATTATTAGTACCCCAATTTACATCATAAGTACCATCAGCTGTAATAGTAAGATTTCCTTGTTCTCTTTTAAATACTACAGTTTGGTCATCAGTTAAACCTGTAATTTTATATTTAACTGTTCCTCCAACTACATTAGGATTAGCAAAGATATTCCAATCTGTAGCAAGTACTTTAGTATTTGTTATAGTAAGAATCTTATTATCAGAACTTCTAGTAGCTACAACATTATTTGTATTATAATTAGTCCAATAATGATGAGCAGCAACATAAAAATTCCATTGTTTAGCAGGTCTAGTTTTAATACCAGTATTATTACCTAGTTCAAGAGTATAATCATTAGGAACAAACTTTTGATTATTATTGTAAGTTAATAAGTCAGTTCCACCTACAACTCCATTACCTAAACCTCCTTGATGATAACCTTCAGCAGTAAGATTAGAATTATATGCTTTCTTTACATCAAAATCGGCATATTCAATAACATAACTCCAAACAATAGCTTCCCAAATTTGCTTATAAAGCATTTGTCCACCATCAGTCTTTTGAGAATAACTTCTCATAGTAACAAGGTCAAGATTAGTTCTAGCTTTACCGAGTTGACATCTAAAAGAATCATCTCCTAAATAGTTATCCCAAACACTACTATTAGTTCCACCTCTAAGATTAGTATGATAGTTAATAACATTAACAGCTGTACCAGCAGTTAAATCACCAATCCAACCCCATTTAGTGTCATTAAAAGCAGTATTAAGAACACAAGCTCTATCTATTACCAATAATATGCCTTTTTATTTCTCTAGCATAAGAAACGCATTTATAAAGACTTTGCCAAACTTCATTACCAGCACCATCTTTATCTACAGACCATTGATAGAATTTGCCACCTGTATCAACTCCTATTTCTCCATCATATCCATTAATAGAACAACCAAGTTCAACAGTACAATTAGTATCAAATTCAGGATAATCAGCTAATACGTCATATATATAATATGGGTGTTCTTTATCGCCTTGAGTATAAACACTATAAGGTATATCGCCCGAATCATCTATATAAGCTTCTCCTTTATTTGGGTCAATATAAACAATTCTACCAACAGCTGTGTGTTCTGATGTGTTACTTTGTACAAGAACATAAGAATATAGAAATCTATAGTTAGAAAATAAATTTTTATTTACAAACTTACATTTAACTGCACTATTTTCTTCACAAGATACAACACCAGCAGGAAGACCATCACAAGCAGTAATATTTAAATCAGTTCCTTGATAAGTAAATTGGTTTCTTTTACTTTCTTCAACAAATCTACTATCATTAGGATTACAATAATATTGAATCTCTTTACCTTTATGAATACAGACTTTAAATCTACTTTGAATAGGAAGAGTTTTATGAAGTTCAAGATTACCAATTCTTTCACAAGCAGTAGTAGCTTGATTAACAGAATCCCAACGAACTCCATAAGCAAGCTTATTAATACTAGCCCAAAGAATATTGCCTTCTTTATCTTCTATTTTAGTTACATTACCTTCAGGTATTTGTAACGTTGTTACTTTACTAAAATCCATATAACCTCCTTATTCTCCATCTTCACCACCATTATTATTAACTACATTTTGACTAGTAGTTGTAGAAATAACTCTAATTGATTTAGTTACTTTAGTTCCATCTTCAAGAGTAAAGATTAAATCTTCAGGAGTACCAATGTTAGGTGTACTACCATCAGTAGCAAAAACGATATGATTAGATTTATTATTTAAAGCTTCTAAATGATTTACCTCCAAACTTCCTAGATAAGAGCTGCGTGTCCCATAAAATTGATAACCGCTACGTGCATTTGCTGTAATAGTACTAAATTCCACATTTTCATCAAGTTTAGCATAACCTCTTAAATCAGGTTTAGCTTGAAATTCACCCATTTTTTCCCAAGCAAATTGACCATCTGTTTGTTTAATATAGGCATATTCTGTGTACTTATTTTCCTCTCCTACTTTTGAAGAAAGTACACAATAAAGCTTTGATGTAGAAATATTCTCAGTAGGTAATTCAGTAACTACTTCAAATAAATCTGTATTAGGATTAGTAAGGTCTATGTCAGTACTAGCTTTAGTAACTGAACCATCCTTATCTATAGTATAAATAACAGCTCTACCACTACTTGTTACTATAAAAGCCTCACCTCCTGTAGTAGGCAACCATTTAGCTGCACCATAACCATAATCAATATCAGCAAAGAATAAATGGTCTACTGATTGTATAGCTTGTAGTTTAGCCAAGTTATTAGCCTTAACACTTTCACTATTACCTATTTCAAGCTCTATTACAGCTTTACTATTAAGCACTGTTACATCTTTCTGTATATTACCTACTTCTTTATCAAGATTGTCTACCTTTTCCTCAAGCTCTTGTCTATCCTCATCCCCTTCACCTATCATTGAAGCCCATCCCTTAGTTCCAAAGAACTTCAGCTTTCCTTTATCAAGCCATAGGCTTTGGGGACTTGGTGCCTTAATATCTTCTACAATATCTCTAAATCTTCTCATTTATTTAATTTTTTTTTGAGTTGTTTTGTTTATCTGCTTTTCTTTAAGTTTTGCATCAGACCTTGCCTTGTCCTTATCAAACTCCAACCTCTCTCTATCAAGCTTGATTCTTTCATCAAATTGTCTTATTGATTCCATCAGTTTATCCTTAGCTTCTTGTGAATATTCAGGCTCTATTATGCCATCATCTTCACTATTCTTGCTATAGGCTTGCATCTGTGCAATAAGAATCTTTGTCTCATTATCTCTTTGGTTAAGGGCATCTTCTTGTTGCATCTTAGCCTGTTCTATCTGGGTCTTCTGTTCTATCTCTTGCTGCTGTACTTGCAACTGTTGTTGCTGTGCTTGGGCTTGTCTCTCTTGAATACTTCTTTCATCCTTTTCAACAAGTCTTTGCTTCTCAGCAAGTGAAGATGAACTAAATAACTTCATAATAGTTGAGAATGATAGAGTTTGGTTCTGTAATGCTGCCTGAGCTAAAGTATCAAGTTTTGAGTTTAATTCTTGCATTCCATTGCTATTATCCACCACAAGACCATAATCAGCTTCTGCAAATTCATCACCATCTATCTCCATAACTCTCATTGAGTTATCTGATAAGATATATTGAAATTTCTTGCTTCTGCCTCTTAATGCTATCTTAGCTGTTTCAAGTAAGCACTCTAATGCTCTCTTCTTGACATCCTCATGCACTACAAATAGCCACTCTGTAATGTGAGAAGATTGGAGGGTAGCTCTCTCTACTCCACCTACTGTCTCTCTATTACTTACTTGACCTTCTCTTTGCTTGGTAATACCAGCAACTTCTGCCATTTCCATCTTGATAAACTCAAGAAGATTGATGTATTGCTGTATCTGATTACCATCAGAAGCTGTAATTACACCAGTAGAAGCATTGTTTAATGCACCTGCAAGTTTACCTGTAGCTGCACCTACATTACCTTCATTGAAGCTATCCTCTACTGCAAGACCCATAGTCTTTGCATAGTATAACCACTTCTCTACATCCCATCCTTTAGGTTTCTTAGCAAAGTCAAGTCTAACTAATGAACCCCAATTCCTTGCTATCAGTTTATTTAATCTATCATGTATTGCATCATACAAGTAATTGTATGGCTTCATCATGTCTACTAAACTGAATGGTCTATTGTCATTAAGGTTGTAAATAGAGCCAACAATTCCAAAGTGGCATCTTGAAGGATTACTTAATCTGTTGTACTGAACTACTCTTGGTCTCATATTGACATAAATGTCTGTACCAATCTTAGTTCCTTCCCATGCTTCATTGATGTAGAATATCTGTTCTTCTTCTCCAGCATCCTTATCTATTACATAAGTCTCTGGATAGAAGTTGAATACTTCTTCACCTGTTTGAGGGTCATAGCTTCTTACCTTCTTAATCTTTCTCCTTGACTTCCAATATACTCTAAGTACTCTCAAGTTTCCTGCAACATCATAAGGAAGAAGTGAGTTATTAACTCCATCATATCCTCCTAATGGGTCCCAAAAGAGTCCCTCTGTACTTATTTCATCTCCTATCATATGATTATTGACAAAGCCATATCTCTCATCAATATTATCCATAGAGTCTGTAGCAGCTTGGCCTACATGGTCAGGCATTTTCTCTATATACTCCATGTCTTTCTTTGTCAATACATCATAGTAAGTATCAATAACCTTGCCTGGACTCCAATAATCTTCAAGGATTATCATATCTGCGTCCTCAATCTTATTGCTATATCCTGACTTAAAGATTCTTACTTTGAGTGGATTCAACCTTTCAATAGTAGGCTCGCCTCCTACAATATCACATTGATAAATCTCTTCACCAACTGCCATTGCATCCATGAAGCCCTGGTTGAACATTAGGGGAATATTCAATTCTTTCACATAGTGGTTTAATAGAGCATTTGCCCTTATTTCCCTCATGTCCTGCCACTCGTAGCTGTAATAGTCATTTATCTTTTCAAGCTCCTGATTAGCCTCTTCTTCTGACTGAGAAGTATTAGATACCCATTCCTGCAACTTCTGTAGTAATTCTTGCTTCTTATTATTCTCTATCTCTGTAATAGCATTAGGGTTAGTAACTACTACTTTGAAGTCAAAAACTCTTTTACTTTCCTCACCTCTAAGTACATTCAACTTACTATTCATAATAGGATAATGTTGAATCTTATCAGGTATGAAACCTGCCTGTAGCTTTTCAGGATTCAGTATCATCTCAAGGTCACTCATGTGGAGTTTACCATTGAGTAAGTCATAGTTAATTTTCTTATGTATTACAGATTTTCTAACTAAGCTATAATTGAAGAAGGTCTTACTGTCTGCCCAATCCAAGTGCTTCTTCCTCCAAGCTTTATTTTTCTTACTGAAGGGAAGTTGCTGTGGAGGCAAATTTATCATTTCATATCCCATATACTTCAATTTAATTACTATGCAAAGGTAAGTAAAATCCTTGACCTATGCAAGTATATAAGTAATTTATTAACCATTAGTCTTCATTTTTACTAAATTTACTGCCTAAACCTAAAATCATAGTTTCTCTTGAAGAATGGGTCATTACCGTCATAATTATTATTGGCTCTCTCTTGCTTCTCCTTACTAACATCCCCTTGGTATCTTATCATCCTATCCTCTCTTAAAAGCATTAACATTCCCATAGCAGATATTCTATCAAAGTTGCCCTCAGAGTTGTAATTAATAAGTTCTTTCAATAGTGCCCTGTTCCTTATAGTAAACAACCTTGGAACCTTCACTTCTTTCTCTTCTCCATCAATAGTCTGCATAATAAGAACTGGAGCCAATAGCCAGCTTCTCAATCTACTTCTTGCATAGGCATTAATGGCAGGAGAGGCATTAGTACCTTTTGACTTATTACCATAGCCGTCCTTCATCATCTGCTTCTCCTTTAAGAAATCAAGAACATCTGTAAGGAGATAAAGACTATTTCTTGTCGAGAAGTGAGAGAATAGACCTTTCTTATTATACTCATAGTTCAGCCTGCCATTGTAGAATAGGCAAAGTCTTCTACAAATCTCATAGTAATCATCAGCAAAAGAAGGTCTTCCAGTATATTCAGCTACTATCCTATCTGTCCATAAATCCAATACAAATATAGAACCCAAAGACATAGTATTTGACTCATCATCATCATAAGGGTCAGCACCTAATATGTACCTGTCATTATATGGTTTGCCTGTATTCTTATCAATCTCAGGCATTTGGTATAACTCAATGGCACCCTCTATCTTATTATCCTTATGTGGAAAATCCCTGATAGGTGTAGCAGAGGTAGGTTTATACTCTACCTGACCCTCTTTATTGAATACCAAATCACCTACATATACATCATCATACTCTGTAGGATTAGCATCCAATTGACCTATTCTCTCAGTCAAGTCAGCTACAGGGAACATATTTACACCTGTCTTAACAATAGCCTCAGCAGGAGTGATAGGAACCTCAGCAATGGTCTTAATGATAGTATTAGGGTCAGTAGAATTATACTTTACTCTATACCTATTCATAAGAATCTCAATAAGAGCCTTAATTACATCAGATACACCATTCTCATTATAGCATCCCTTTCTATTTACATAGCCAGGGAAGAAGAATACAAAGTAAGGCTTACCCTGATTATACTTATCAAATACATTAGGTAAAGCATACATATTATAACCTTTCGGGTTATACATAATTTCCTGAGCACCAGCAAAGTCTGATTCATTATCACCAGCAGTACCTAACATATAGATTTGGCCAAAGACAATATCACCTTCCTGTACTGAAGGTAACAATACATTATATAGGTCCACAAGTCTTGGAAATGTACCAAACTCTTCAATAAGAATCTTAGCAGCTCTCTTACCTCTCAACTTAGACTCATCATCCTTAGATGATACACCAAGCACTGTATTCTGAGTACCTCTTTCAATGTCCAACTCTACATCCTTATATCCCATTATCCAAGTCATTTCTTGTAAAGAGTTCTTTAATCTCTTTCTTGGAAACTGGGTATTAGTCGCACAGAAGTTAGCCATATCTACAAACTTGTTAAGGACACCATCCTTAGTAAGATACTCCTTCTGATAGGCAGTTACTATGCCCTTTACCTTCTCATGTGCTTCCTCATTCTCGCCTACTACAAAGATATGGTTAAGTATAGATGCGAGACTATATGACTTACCCTTACCTCTGGAAGCAAGCTCAGCCATGTGCTGACCTCCCTCAAAGTTATTATACAAGCCACCATTTGATGCTTGGTCTAAGCAATGAAATCTCCAATAGATTCCTTCCCAACATTCAGGAAGTGCTTCTATTCTATCAGCTCTTTTAGACTTCCTCTTCTTGCCATTCTTATCCTTATACTCTCTAATCTTAGAGAGCATCATAGGAGAATAGTTAAGGAACCAATACATATATCCTGTAACCCATTCCCCATCACTTTCTCTTACATAGCCATCCCAGATTCTTCTCCTTTCCTCTCTTACCCACTTACCATATTCACTATTAGGATTGGCATTAGGTCTAAGGTTGGTAAATGTACCATACTTCTCATAATGTATAGCAGATTGTCTGAAGTAATCCATATCCTCTAATATATGAGGGTTAGCCAAGTCTACAATGATTCTACCCCTATCATCCCTTGGTCTATCCTTAGCATATTCTCTTGTAGGGCTTATCAATCTCTTGACAAACTCTACATTATTTATAATATCAAATAACTGGTCCTGAACTTCCTGAGGAAGGCTATTAACCAATTCCTCAGTTAGCTCAGTTTGATATTTATTCATTGGCATTTTCTGAAACTCCATTATATTCCCCCTTTATAACTGATTCATAAGAATCAGAGCCTATCCAATTGAATATTAGTGTACTCAATCTAATATTCATCTCTCTTAACATATTCTCTTCCTGACCATCAAGAACCTTAGCAGTATGTCGTACTGTTATTACTATATAAGATTTACCTCCTTTAGTGAACCAAAGAGAATACTTGTAAATCTTATAAACCTTGAATGGGGTATGAGGTATGATTTCTCTTTGCAACACTATGTGCCCTATATTTTCAATTCTCCTCTCACTTCTCCTTGTCTCAATGTGCTTATTAAGACCTTCTATAATATCTTCTGCTTTCATAGTTATAGTGTCAAGTCATCTTCAAATATAGTCTTTTCTCCCTGTCCTCTCATCCTACCTGACTCTCTCATTTCAGAGTTAAGTGCCTTTTCAGCCTCATTGAGGTCTTTCACAAGAGAAGGTATTTGCTTAATGAGGGCACCTGCTTCCTTCAAATCCTTAATTTCAAGTTCATCAAACTCTTGAGCTTTTAATCTTTTCCTATACTTATCAACCATAAACCTTGTGTCTTCAAGAAGTAATGCAGAGATTGGCTTAAATGATTTATAAAATTCCATTGCTTCTGTTACTATCCTGTCTGGTGTCCATTTAGGAGGTAATCCTTCTCCCTCTTTAATAGCTTCCATTCTCTCCTTGTCATCTACAAGGTACTGATAGTCACTTCTTGGGTCACAAAAGAAGTATATAAAGCCAAGTTCCATTATAGCCTTATCCTTATTAATAGTCTTGTCTCTTTGCCATATCTGTCTAAATGGTTTAAGAGCAAAGGCTTCCTCAGATATTACTACTTTGTAACCTTCATATTTGAACAATTTTATCATAATCTAAGAAAAAAAAAGAGTGTATCAAGATTGTTTTTCCTGATGCACTCTTTTGAGTTATACAATTAGTTTCTTCTTCTCTGGTTGAATAATAGGTGAAGGAGTTGGGTCAGGAACTTCCTCATACTCTTCAATAATGAAGTCAATATCCCTATCCTGTAGCAGTAGGCACTGCTTTCCGTCCATCTCAACAACATCAAAATTGTAAGTTATGATAGGGTTATCAGTTACTACTCCATCTTTTAGAGTACCTTCTTGATGTTTCTTTACACCAAATCTTGTAGGATTAACCCATACCAAGTCACCAACTTTAATGTCTCTTACAGAGCTGCCTACTGCAAGTACTCTCTGATATTCCTTCAAGCTGCCTTCTCTCTTAGTCACATCAATAAGACCTGCTCCTACCATCATATCATGCTCATACTTATCCATTGTAGTGATAAGCGCAGTGAACATTGGTTTTATCTTCTTAACCTTCAACATACTCAATGACTTTTATACCATATTCTACAGCACAAGAGTGCTCAATCTTACAGCCTCTATATTTGTCCCAGTCTTTAGCAAAATATGCAGCATCTGCCACAGATAATAGCTCAATTGATTTACCCAAGAACCATAGAGGTCTTGCATCTACTGGTGCATCTTTGAAGAAGCTATCAATCACTTCCACATCATCATTGAGTACTGCCTTAGCCTCTTCCACTGCTTTGGCTCTTTCTGCTTCTATTTCTTCATTTGTCTTACCCTTCATGGGTTGACTAATAAACAATTTCTTCATTTCTTCTCCCTTATCTGTTTAATAAACTTGAATCTCTTTTTCATACCTAACATCCTATCATAAGTGCAAGTCAATTTACCCAGTGATGGAATGTTGAAATTTGTTCTTAACTTAGCAAAATCCTCTTCATTAAGATTCTCCTTTAGTGGCAAGGACTGTATGGATTGGTTAATGAATAACCAAAATGCCTTATATGTTTTATCTACCACTTCTTTAGGTAAATTCAACTCTTCAGAAACCTTACCAATTATATCAGGATAATTCATTTCAATTCAAAAAGTAACAATAGTTGGAAAGTGCCAGTCTCTTCATCAATGTTGGGAATAAACCTTGGATTAATCTTACCATCAATGATAACCTTATTCTTCCTTAGCTTGCCCATAATTACTTGAAAGTGTGGGAGAGTGATATTACACTCTTCCCTTACTTTCTTCTTTGTATCTTCACTCATAGTAACCTTATCAAGTATCTCATTGTCCTTGATAACTTTACTGAGTTCATATCTTTGCTTAACAAAGGATGTAATTACATCAATCTCTCTATCAGTTAGCTTATGAAAAGGCTCTAAAAATTCAAACCAATATCTAAAGAATTTACCATTTAATGAAGTGGGGATTCTAACTATATTGTTAGCCTTCTTCATCTTGTAACTTATTCTTCAGTTTTAATATCCTCCTCAGCCTCCTCAGGAACTGTCATAATCTCCTCAATCTCAGCAATACACTTCTCAAGGAAGTCCTGCTTAAACATATGTCCATTCTCTACTACCTTAAACAAGTAGTCAAGTCTCTTGAACATATTACTCATATTAGCAGCTTGCAGCTTCATATATAACTGCTTAGCCTGCTCACTAAGCTGATGAGCTACGTTCTCTAACTGCTCATAAGACATCTTCTCAGGTCTTTCTGTTCCCTTTGTTACTGGCTGCATCTCTGCAACCTTTTTCTTTTGCTCTTCCATTTTAATTTATAATTAAGTTATTAATACTCTTCAAGGTATCCATGTCCATATCTATTCTTGTAGAGGGTCTCCCATTCCTCTATTGAACATTCTCCTATATCAGTGGAGCCACACTCATCACAGTAATCTGAATCCTCCATTCTTGGAATGTTCCTAATTTTCAATGATAGACAATGCTTGCAGTATAGTACTGGCACTTCATTGTAATCACTAGGCTGATTTTCTGTGTTTAAGTTGCTCATAAATCATCTTCTTTCTTTCATTCAGACTATTCTTACCCTGCTTAGCATTGTTAAAGGGCCTCTTGGGAAAGATAATGCTATCAAGAGATACATGACCTCTTCTGATTGCTCTCCTTACAGACTTAAGCCTGCCTACTGCTTCATAAGTTCTCAAGTGAAGAATACCTCTTTCATAGAAATCTCCCACAATATCTACTCTATTCTTCTCCATGTAGCCCTTAAACTCTTCTTCACTCATCAATGGTCTTTCTATTGTCTTCTGCTCTTCCATTTTTATAATGTTTTATCTAAAGTATATTAATACAAACTGACCATTTTCTTTAAGTAGAGAAACTATATTCTCTCTCTTAATCCCTTCCTCATTGGCTGACCTTACAATACCTCTGATTGTAGTATCAGTCAATGCAGTCATAATTTGATGGACCTCTGAACCATTGGTCTTTTTGGTTCTTGTCATCTTTGTCTTTTCTATCTCTTCCATATTATCTAAATTAGTTGCGGGGGAGAGACTCGAACTCTCAACCTCAAGGTTATGAGCCTTGCTAGCTGCCATTGCTATCACCCCACGATGTATATTTGAGCAGATAGTGGGAATCGAACCCACACATTAACATTGGAAGTGTTACATACTAACCTTTATACTATACCTGCATTTGAGTAGATAATCAGATTTGAACTGACCCCTTGACATTGGCAATGTCATATGCTAACCACTAACACCATACCTACAACTTTGAGCCTCCTGAAGGATTTGAACCCTCTCTTCCTGTTTACAAGACAGGCTTGCTAAACCATTAACACTAAGGAGGCAAATGGTACTCCCACTGGGAGTTGAACCCAGACAACCATTACTGATTGACAGATTTTAAGTCTGTTGTGTCTACCATTCCACCATGAGAGCATCTCTTGTCAATAAGGTCTTATATCACATAAGTGGAATAAGTAGTCATACTTATTGATATTCTGAATAAAGGTCTCACATTCAGATGTTATACCTTTATATATGGTCTCTTGAGGAATCTTATCATAGAATGCAATAGTAGCAGACTTAACTTCACTTATAAAGTCAAAAGCATTCAGTGCATCACTTGGAGTTCCTTTGATTACATTAGGTTGCATCTTACCAAGTATTCCCATGTATCCTTCTGCAAGACCATCCTGATAATCTGACAATATATCAAGGAACTCATCAAGATATACATGAATGTTCTTCTTAGGTGCTGCCCAATGCAAGTTCTTACACTTGGTCTTCCAACCTTCAAGCTGATTTAAGAAGTTAATAAAGAGCTGAGAGCCAGATACTTCAGTGCTTCTGCTTGATTCCATTGGAGTAAATAGGTTATCTCCTTCAAACATATTCTCTTATTTTAATGGTACAAAGTTAAGCAAAATATTTCAATTAACCAAATATTTTCCTAATTATTTTCAAATTATTTTTAGTACCCTCTAAGAGACTCGAACTCTTACACTACTATTACTTCATGCCTGCTTCTAAGGCAGGTGTGTCTACCAAATTCCACCAAGAGGGCATTATAAGTACTCCTGAAGAGATTCGAACTCTTAATCTTTATTTAAAGCCCTGACTTTTGAGGCCAGTGTGTATCCCAATTCCACCACAGGAGTATATAGTGGGTACTCAAAGAATCGAACTTTGTTCTAAGGATTTTCGGTCCTCCGCAATGTAACCATACCTGCCCAGTACCCATAATGACTTATTTGTGTCTCTACCCACATCACTTTCCATAAGTCAAGGACAAAGATTTCTATTGAAGTGGGAGTAAAAGGACTCGAACCTATTGTGTTTCTAAAATGTGCCAGATTTACAGTCTGGTGCCCATCCACCATCTGAGCAGTACTCCCATAAATATTATCCACTCCAACATCAAAGGAACTATATTCCAACTGGAATAGTTCCTGTAGGTGTCCAAGCATAAGCCTTAGCAGCTTGTCTAAAGTATGCTTTAGCACCCCTCTTAATTAATGAAATAACCTTTTTCATAACAATTAAAAAATTTAGAGTTAATAATGTGTTATGTTCCCCCATAAGGAATCGAACCTTACTCTCCAGATTAAAAGTCTAGAGCATCCACCATCAATGCTTTGGGGGAATATTTGCCAAGGTTGAGGTTGTGCTCCCACAAGGACTTGAACCTTGAGTCCCCTGTTTAAGAGACAGGTGCTTTAACCAATTCAGCTATAGGAGCATTATTTCTTTTCATACTTTTCAGACCATGCTTTAGTAATACCTGCTGATGCAAATACTCCAGCAACAGCACCTATATAAGCAGCAAGGCCATTAAGGTCTGTCTGTATGGTATGATTATAACATATTTCTATTATAAGAAGTACAGCAGGAACTAATAGTAGGATTAAACCTATTAAAGTAACTGCCACTAAGAAGAAGTTCTTTGAAGAAACTCCTGTATTGTTCTTTATAAGTTTATCTATATAACACATAGACTTGGAGGTGGGATTTGAACCCACGAATCATCAGATTTGCAGTCTGTGCCCTTAGACCACTCAGGTACTCCAAGATAGTACTGGCAGAGGGGATTGAACCCACATGCAACCTATTACCCTTTCTACTGTGTATAAGACAGAGGGGATATGCCAGTATATTGGGGTGTTAGATGGGATTTGAACCCATGCCATAAGGAGCCACAATCCTCTGCTCTACCTGACTGAGCTACTAACACAGTGCTGATAGAAAGACTCGAACTTTCAACTACTGCCTTATGAGAGCAGCCTTCTACCATTGAAGTACATCAGCTATTTCTAAGGTATTGAATAGCAGCTTCTAATACCTCAGTATTATCCTTAGCCATCCCAAGTAATGTATTGCATTGAGAACATAGCAATCCTCTTACCCTTCCTGTTTTATGGTCATGGTCTACAAAAGCTTTAGTAACTTCAAAAGAAGTCCCACATATAGAACATCTATTACCTTGTGCATCAAATAGACCCTTATATTCCTCTTCTGTCAAACCATATTTAGACTTTTTCTGATATAAAATGTTCCTTTCTTTTATGCTGGTACAGCATTCCTTCCTGTATTGGTTATAACATTCCCTACTACAGAACTTTTCTCTACCTGCATTAGCCTTTAGTTGCAAGGTTTCAAATTCCTTGCCACAATGTTTACAGATAAGAACTATTCTCTTGCCTCTACTACTTAAATATTTTCTAATCATAGTTGGCATACAAGGAATTGAACCTTGATTACTACCTTATCAGAGTAGCTTCCTGACCATTAGAAGATATGCCAATATAGCAGGTACTGAATGACTCGAACACTCATCTTTCAGATTTGGAGTCTGAGGTTTTACCATTAAACTAAGTACCAATTTATAGTTGCAGGTAGTGGATTTGCACCACTGGTCTCCCCATTATGAGTGGGGCAAGATTACTACTTCTCTAACCTGCTAAAACATCAAATCATTGATTACTTCTCCTTATTGCACTCAGAGAACTTTCAGAAATGATGGCATCAAGTATTGCAATCTACTTGACTAAACTCCTTGCAAAAGTTTTCGCGGGACCTGTAAGACTCGAACTTACATCTAAGGGTTAACAGCCCCTTGTTCTGACCTTTGAACTAAAGACCCATTTATGTTGCTCCTATTAGAATTGAACTAATGACCTTTTCCTTGTAAGGGAACTATTCTAAACCACTGAACTAAGGAGCATTGATAGGGCAGTTTCTTTAACCTCTAACTGCCCAAAAGAGGGTTCAAGCAAAAGCTCAACATTATGAAAACATGAAAACATAGTGTGGAGAATGAGGGACTTGAACCCTGAACTCCTCCTTGCAAGGGAGGTGTGTTAGCCAATTACACAACAAACCCCAAAACCTTTTTGTTTTCTACAACCAGTTAAGAATGTATGCATCCATTCAAAACCTTTACATTAAAGTGTTCTTGCTACTAAACTATTCACCATGTGGTTCTTCGTGGCTTCGCATACTTTACTCAATCTCATACCACCATAAATATATGGTGCAGTATAGTTGATTCCACTCCTCTCTAATGTGGTTGCAGAATAGTATAGATGATAGGACTCGAACCTACATTATCTACATCCCAAATGTAGTGCCTTACCCATTAGGCTACATCTATATTTAGCGGAGAGCAGTGTATTTGAAACACATACCATTGCTGGTACAATCTGTTTAGCAGACAGTCCCTAAGACCTCTTAGGTTTACTCTCCATTTTCCTTCACCAATATGTCAAAGAACACCTATTATTGCGGAGAGATGAGGTCCCGACCCCCAAGCATTTTACTGCTCCCATTGTTTTCAAGACAAGTCCCAGTCCCACTGAGTTACCTCTCCATTTGCCTACCTACCTCTGTAGGATAGGACTTCAGTAGATTAAAAGTGGATTAGCAGGATGTGGGAGAATTGAACTCCAATCTCCTGATTGACAGTCAGGCACATTAACCACTATGCTACACACCCTAAGTCGTAGGGCTATTGGGAATTGAACCCAAATTTCTGCCTTGAGAGGGCAATTACCTAACCCTTAGTAGATAGCCCCATTTGTATTGGGTATGGGGCTTGAACCCATAATCTCCACATTGAAAGTGTGGTGACTTAACCACTTCGTCTAACCCAACATTCAGTACCCCCTATAGGAATCGAACCTATATCAAAAGATTAGAAGTCTCTTATTCTGTCCATTGAACTAAGAGGGCATCTTACCTGTTACCCCAATAAGACTCGAACTTATGTTACAGGAGCCAAAATCCCGTGTAATAACCAACTATACTATGGGGCAATAAAAAAGGAATGTTACTCTAAACAACTGGTTAAAGTAACATTCCTAACAATGGAAATTTCCTAAAACCAGCCTCTCTTTCTTAATTGCTCTGCAAAGGTAAGCAAAATATTTGAAACCACCAAACTTTTTCCCAATTATTTTTAATTCAAGCATCATTTTCTTGTCATGAAGGAGTAAAGTTAGGCTTTGGCTTTAGGTCTTATCTATATTCTTTAAGTAATTCCTACTAACTTGTTAGCCCAAGATTCAGTATAAAAACTGTAGTAGTTCCACTTAATTCCTATCTTACT
>CYGL01000208.1_pt1 | contig 30632 bp, 48 predicted proteins | sample 485531 | NCBI WGS metagenome assembly CYGL01 (sample SAMEA3497897, study PRJEB9818) | human gut metagenome | reverse complement strand
TGGGTAATCTATGAAATATAAATTCATTTATATTATACTTTATATATATAATTTTTCACTAGTAATATAAAAAAAACTTACCTCCTTTATTTATTAAAAGAGGAAGCAAAGGATTATGGATATATGATAAAAGTATGATATTTACAAAATATGTAGGAGTTATTTATGGAATATAAATTCTATATATAACTCCTTTTTTTCTTGGTGTTTTATGCTATATATATTATATCTTATATATTTAATTATTCTTCCTAATATATACAAAAAGAGAGAAGATTTTTTAATATCCTCTCTCTTCTCGCATAAATTAATAAATCCAGGAGTTCTTTATGAATTACTGACCATAAAACTAATATAATTATATATTATATATATTATATTTCCACCATTCTATATCCTTTTTCTACAAGAAGGTTAAATACATCTTTAAGAAGTTTTTTGCTTTCAATATTATCTTTTTCATATACCCCGTATATAGTATTTGTTTTTTATTTAATTACTAACCCTACTTTTTATTATCAGTTTCTTGCTTTTTATTATACATATATCATACAATTTTCTTGTAATTCTTTTTTCTTCTACAATATCCAAATACAAGCATTTCTAGCCATATATAAAACGTAATATTCATTTGTATCCATAATAGGTTCCATATGTTTATCCTCTCTAATAGTGTATATAGTTTCTTACTAGATCTTTTAATTGTTCTTCTACATCCTCATCTATTAATAAACAAGTTTCAATTATTTTCTTATGTTTTTCTAAAATAGATTTATACATAGTAGAGTATTTCAGTTCTGTTCCAAAGCCACATAATTTAAAGTTATCAAAAACTATTTCATATATAGGTTTATCAAATATATAAATAAATAAATTATTATTTTCAATTTTGATTTTTATATTCTCATTCTTTAATAATGTTTGTATTTTGCTTTCAAGTTCTTTTAATTCAATATTATCCATACCATAATTCTCCTTAGTATTATTAAAATGGTTTATTAGTTAGTGATATTGTATTACCTTCTAATTTTTCTGCAATATAATCTACATCTACACATCCACTTATGTTTTCATTGTTTAAGTATACTATTTCATTTTGTACAGCGGTATAAACTTTTTGTACTAATTTTGTATTTTCATTTTTATATACCTCATAAATTGTCTCTGATTCATCCAACCTTTGTAGAATTAATATTCTGTCTCCACTGATATAAATAGTAAGCAAATTGTTAAAATTAATTAAATCATTCTTAGTTTTTATTAATATCATTGCTTAAGCTCCTATTTATTCAAGATAATTTTTATTTCTTGCTCTTTATTCATCATCATTACCTCCAATTTCTATATTGCTTCTATAAATAATAAAATGTTCTTCAGCAGTTTCTATTGTATCTTGAAAGAATGATAGAACTTCAATCATATTATCCATATCTTTTACTATTTCTACGGTAAGAATTATTCTATCTTTTACTACTTTACTTTGATTATTATTTTTCTATTACTTAAACCTCCTCACTGATTACATCATCTATATACTTAAATAATTCATCAAAAGGTTTCTAACTTACTACTGTATTGCCCTTCAAAACAAGTATTATTAGTATTAGCTTCTACTGATATATAATTATTTATTAAACTTATTTCAAAATCCCAAATATCTATACGAAAACATAATAAAAATTCATCATCGTCATCTATAATATCTATATCCCAATATCTTTTTTCTAATTCTGTTTTTATATGCTCTTTTATTTTATCTACTATGTTTTTATAGTCTTGTAATAAATCCATTGGGTTTATTATTTTAGGCGGTCTTTCATAATATTTATGGCATCTAAAATCTTGTAAAATATTAATATCTTGAATAAGCTCCTCATTATCATCTATAAAATTATTATCATCATCTAAACAATAAGGTTTATAATGACTTGTACCAAACTCATAATCACAATGTATTTTTTCTTTATTAAACCATATACAATTTAAGCAATTTCTTTCCATTTTAAGCTCCTATATTACTTTCTATTTCTTTTTTTACTTAGTTTTGCTAACTTATTTCTAATTTTTTTATTACGTTTAGTTTTGGCTTCTTGAGGTGTCATTTCTCTAATATTATTTTTATTACTTAGTATATTTCTTTTAAATAAATCATTAACTGAATTAAACCCTAAATCTTTTAAATGTTGATTAAATCCTAAATCACTCATTTTAATACTCCTTATTTAAATTTTATTTCTTTATAATCTTTTAACCATTGTGTTAATTGTTTATGTTCATTAGCACAATCTGGACAACTATCTTTTAATTTTTTATAAACTTCTTCAGCGTGGTTTATAGCTTCGTCAAGTGTCATTTTTATTATTTTCCTTCAATATGTTTTTGTTTATATAATTCTATAAATGATTTTACTTGATTAGAAGTATAGCATTTACAATCATCTTCATATATAAAGTCAATGATATATGAGAATCCTTTTCCTTTTCTACCAATATCAGTAGAAATGGTGCCTATATTTATATCATTACTATCTTTTACTATTATTAGTAAACCTACATTTGTAAAATATAATCTATGACTTGGTCTAACATAGCTGCTACTAAAATGATAAGTGAGATATTGAGATAATGATTTTATTAAAATCATAATATTATTACCACTATAATTTTCTCGTAGTTGCTGTTCTTTTATTGCTAATCTATATGTTCTTGGCATAATTACCTCACTATATTTTTAATAATATCTTCATTTTCCTTATACTTTTCAACTTCTTTCATTATTTTTTTACCTAATTTATTATCTGTATAAAGGTATAATATGCCTGCTTGAGTACCTATAGCTATTTGCCTCAAAGCGTAAATCCATTCAATATATTTCATTTGATTTATATCTATAGATGCGAGTGTAAACTTGTTTTTATTATATAGATTTAATATATCATCTTTTATGTCAAAATTATCTATATTTAATATATTTATCCACATTTTAATACTCCTTATCATTAAACTTATCTTTTAATCCAATTAAAAAACATTCAAATTCTGACAAATTATTAAATTCATTTTGTTTTAATAATTTAATCAACTCTTTAAGTACAATTAAAACTGCTTTATCACATATTAGTTTTATTTCACTATTCATATTTAATACCACCTTCTGAAAATTCTTTTAATACTGCTATTTTTGATTCTATCTCTCTTACACTTTCCCAATATAGTTGAGTTTTAGCAGAAATAGTAATTCGTTTAGCCCTACTTTCATTACAACTATATATTTGTTTTATACCCCATTTTTTTGCTTGTTTCTTTTCTTTATTTAATTTCTTTTCTAAAACTCCAATATAATTTTTTACAGCTACTTTTATTAAATCTTTTTTCTGTTCTTCTGTTAATTCATAATCATTTCTAATTGTATTCCATCTCATAATTTAACCCCTTAAATATTATTTTTTATTATATTTTTTATTTCTATTTTTTATTTTATTCCTGTTTTTGTAAATAAATACAAATAAACAGTCTTTTTTATTATCATAATAAACTGAATTAAATGGTAATATCCTTAACCTATCATTTTTACTATGATAAGTTATTTTAATCTGTTCCATACCTAAATAATTATTATGTTTATTTCTAATATATATAAAAACTACTTCATTATTTTTATTACTAATATGATTTGCGTATATATCTTTTATTATTTTATTTTTATCTAATTTAAGTATATAGTTTTCAATCAATCTTATATTATTTATCATAATTTAACCCCTTATAAAATAAAATAATAACCCTGATAATATTAAACATAAATATAAATGAAATATATATTTTACAGTTTCTCTATATTTATCTTTATATTTCTTTATATTATATCTATTAATAAATATATAAGGTATTGTTAATATACATATATGTATTAAAGATACAAAACAATTATATGTGTTAAAAATTGAACTCATTATGAAACCTTTTTAATATTAATTAATATTATTATAAAACTTAAGTAGCTCTGGTATTTTTATTATTAGGTTTTATTTCAGTTATAGATGATAAATAATTTAAGCTTATTAATCTTATATAATCGTTATCACCTTCGTGAATAGTTAAACTTTTTCTAATACCTGTTAATTCAGATTCAACTTCAATTTTTATAGTAGAACTTAAACAGTGATTTGATTCTATACGACCACTAGCTAATATAAAATCCATATTAGCTATTTCAATATGATACTTCCTGTCTTTTATCATAATATAAGATTTTTCTTCATCTATAATGTTTGTAAATTCATTTAACTTTTTAATAAGTGTCATAAAAATCTCCTTAATTTATTAATTATATTTATATTATATATTATTTTATAAAAATAGCAACGGTAATTTTAACATTTTTATTGATTTTTATAACAATATATATTATTATTAACATATAGGTTTGTTATTCCTATCTTGTCACGGGTGTCATATATATATTACATATGACATCCTGACTTGTTATATGACAAGGGTTTTATATTCATATGGACGAAAAAGCAAAAGAGTTTAATAAAGAAGCTATAAAAAATCATAAAAGAATGGATATATACACCAAAACTCGTTTGGATAATATTGAATCAATAGAAAAAGCAGAGTTAATAAAAAAAGAAGATTTACATTCAAAAATTGAAAAAATGCCATTAAATCAAAAAGCTATTAATTCAATAATAAATACCGGATATCTTAATGTATGGGAAGGCTCTGTACGTTCTTCTAAAACAGTTTCTTGTGATATTGCTTTTATACTATATATGTATTTTTCACCGGATAACTATTTTATAATGTCAGGTAAAACAATAGCTGCTTTATATAAAAACTGTATAGGCGGTGATTACGGAATGTTGGGTCTTTTTAGAGGATATGTAAGATATGTAAGAGATTCTGAAGGTAATAGAATGGTTATTCTAAAAGGACACGATAATAATATAAAAACTGCTTATTGTTTTGGTGCTTATGATGAAAGTTCATATGAAACATTAAGAGGATTAACTGCAGGTGGTTGGATGGCTGATGAAGTTAATTTACATCCAAAATCTTTTATTGATGAAGCTTTTAGACGTACTATTGTTTCAAATGATAGAAAACATTTTTGGACTCTTAACCCTGATAATCCTTACCATTTTATATATAGTGATTATATTGATAAATACCAAAAAGAAAAATTACCAGGATTTTATCTATGGTTTTTTAATTTGGATGATAATCCATCTCTTACTGAGGAAAGAAAAAATGAATTAAAAAGTCAGTATTCCGGATTATTTTATAGACGATATATACTCGGAGAGAGATGTATTGCAGAAGGTGCTATATATGATATGTTTGATAATAGAAATAAGTATTCAGTTGGACAGCGTCCTGACTTTTCTTTAAGATATTTTACAAAATATATAGCAATTGACTATGGTACTACAAATCCTTGTGTATTTTTAGAAATATACGATAACGGTGAAATAACTTATGTAGATAGAGAATATTATTGGGATAGTAAAAAAACTCAAAGACAAAAGACAGATGAAGAGTATTGTGATGATTTGGAATTGTTTATAAAAAATTCAGATTCTGATGAAAGTCCTGAATGTATATTAGACCCTTCAGCAGAATCATTTTCCGTAGCACTTAAAAAAAGAGGTATTTATGTAACAGATGCTAATAATGAAGTTGAAAATGGTATTAGAAGAGTTGCAACGTTACTTGGTAATAAAACTCTTAAAATTAATGAAAGATGTGTTAATACTATAAGAGAAATTACAACATATTCGTGGGACGAGAAAAAGTCATTAGTAGGTGAAGAAAAGCCAATAAAACAAAATGACCATACCTGTGATGCTTTAAGATATATGATTAATACACGCATACCTACTTGGAGAGTAGGTGAATCATAACAAGGAGGTTATATGCCTAGAAAAAAGAAATTATCTAAAGTAGTAAAAGATAAAAAAATTTCTAAAAAAGTTAAATATATTGAAAATGCTAATTATAATGTATTAGTTGAAAGAACATCGCCTACATCATCGTATGACGGTATATCAAATCCTCTTGCCAGATTAGGTATTGATACGCCTAATATAATAAATGCACACGAATATAAAAATGAATATATTACAGCCCGTTATCAATTACTTAATACTCTTTACAGAGATAATTGGGTTGTTCAAAATATAATAGCAGCTGTACCTGATAGTATAACCAAAAAATGGTTCAAAGTTCACACTTCATTACCTCAAGAAGAAATTAATAAATTAAATAATCTTTATAGAAAAACAAAATTAATATCTCGTGTAAATGAAGGTATGAGATGGGGTAGATTATATGGAGGTGCTATAGGAATAATATTAATAAAAGGGCAAACTGATAATCTTGATGAACCATTAGATATGGATTTAATAGGACCTGATTGTTTTTTAGGATTACATATAGTTGATAGATGGATGGGTGCTTACCCCTCACTTGAAATAGTGAGCGACCCTGAAGATAGAGATTTTGGACTACCTGAATACTATGAAATAACAGACCCGAGACTTAGTATAACATTAAAAGTTCATCATACAAAAGTTATAAGATTTATAGGAAGAGAATTACCTAATTATGAAAGAATAAGAGAGTTATATTGGGGTGCTTCTGAAATAGAATCTGTTTATAGAGAAATAGTAAGAAGGGATACTACAGCTGAAAATATATCATCTCTAATATTCAAAGCTAATTTATCAGTATTGAAAGTTAAAGATTTGGACCAATTATTCTCATTAAGTAATACAAAGGCACAAGAAAGATTTTGGAATCTTATGTCCTCAGTTTCAACTCTTGAAAGTAGTATGGGAGTTAAAGTAATTGATAGTGAGTCAAGTGCAGAGTATCTTAATTATACATTTTCTGGGGTAAAAGAAATATATGAAACAATAATGATGGACCTTGCAGGAGCTTGTCGTATACCTGTTACAAAATTATTTGGAAGAAGTCCTGCTGGTATGAACGCTACTGGTGAAAGTGATTTACAAAATTATTATGATTATGTAGATGAAGTAAGAGAAAATCAATTCAGAGATATAGTAATGAAATTATTACCTATTATGGCTATATCTTGCTGGGGTTATATACCTGATGATTTAGATTTTGAATTTGAAGAAATGAAAACATTAGATGAGCTTCAAAAATCTACAATTGCACAACAAAAAGCTGCTACTATAATTGAAGCATATAATACTAATTTAATACCTCGTGATGTAGCACAAAAAGAATTACAAACACTTAATGATAGATTAGGAATATTTGGTAATATTACAAATAAAATAATTGAAGAAAGTAAGGGTTTATATGCAGTTGATATAATGACTATGAGAGACCCTATGGGGGGTTTAAGTTATAATAATATGTTCGGCGAGGATGGAGGATTTAATTCAAATATAGAAAATGAACATTATGATGAAAATAATCAAGATAATACATTTAATCCAAGGTTAGGTAAAACAAGTATAAACCATAATAATATAGATAATCAGCATACAACAGATGATTCATTATATGGGGATAATGACAGGGAGGTCAATAATCCCCGCCTTAGTATTGAAAATGATGAAATAGATATAATGCTTAATAAAATAAAAAATGATATATTAAATACTTCAAGTAAGAAACCCGATTATATATTAAAAGATGATTTATTATCAGGAAATAAATTAGGTGAAGAAAAAGATGTATTATTTTTAGAATTAGATGATATAGAAAAATTAATAAAATCTAAACATAAAGACTATATTGAAGTTTTAGAAAATATTGCATCATATAATAATAGCGATGAAGTTCCGTTAAGTGTAACTGAAAAATTAAATGAACTTAAAACTTCATATTATAATTTAATAGGGTATAAAAAATCAATTGAAAATAAATTAAAAGAAAATGGTTATGAAATTGATTTGCTTAAAAGAACAGGTCAATATGATGAGCAAATTAAATCTTTAGAAAATGCTGTAAATAAATTAAAAGAATTTCTAACTACAGTTAAAGATTCTAAACCTGAATTATTATCTTTAGTTGATAGATTATTAAATATAAACTTAAAATTAAATAATTTATATAATAATAAAAAAATAAAACCTAAACAAAATATTGATTATGAAATGATAATAAATAAAGTTAGGGAATATGATAAAAATAAAATATTAGATGATGAATTAAATAATATAGAAAATAAAATAAATAATATAAAAGGAGAATTAAAATTATGTTAGAGAATAGAGATTTCAAAAACTTTTTAACTTGTGTAGCTATAAAAGCAATAGATGAATACAATGAAAAACTTAAAGAAATTGAAGAAAAAAAAGAAGCTGGTGAAGATGTTTCTGAACTAATTAAACAAGCCGGATTAATTGAAATAACAGACCCTGAACTTTCATCTAACACACAAGAAAATATACAGGATGATGATAAGTTTCATACAGGAGGTGCTCGTCCTAATAATGCACCGACTAATACCAAGTTAAGTAATCCTCCTAAACAGGATACTTCAAAAGGAAATATAATAATATAAGGTGTCTATATGAATAAAAGAAAAATTAATTGAGACTTAAAAAAAGATGTATTAAATATTTATGAGCTATATTTTAGAATATAGTAAAAAACCTTCACCTGATTATAATAACAGATGTATAGTGAAGTATACTTATAATTTAAGTGAAAGAAGAATAAAATTAAAAGTTAGGAGGTAATGTAATGAATATAAATGATGAATTAGCTTCAAAATTAAATATTAGAGATAGTTTAATAAAATCAATAAAAGACGGTGGACCCGGTTCTGGTAATTATAATCACGGTGGAAGGCCAGGAAGTATTGGAGGCTCTTCATCTTACGGTGAAGGTTCTATGGTTCCTCAAGAGGCTATGAAAGAACCTCCTGCTTTAGTTAATATGGAATATATCTATCAAAAATTAAAAGAAGCTGGTGCTAATAATAGTAAGCAGGCTACTGAAAAGTTTGGATTATTACCTAAGGTATTACTTGAAAGACTTAAAAAAAGATTAGAAATGGGGGAAGATAATTGGAATTCAGTTTTCAAAAATAAAGAAGAATACTTAAAAGCTAAAAATCTAAAAGAATCTTTAGAAAGCAATCAAGCAATAGAAAATCCTGAATATAAAAAAATATCTAAAGCTATTGCCAGATGGGAATTTATAAATTCAATTGCTATTCAAATAGAAACAAGTGGTAATTTATTAAAAGAACAACCTGAAAATCAAGATGTAGATAAAGAAGGTGAAGATGGACAAAAATTACCTGATAAAAATATTCAATAAAATTGAAATTGATATACTAAAATATATATCACAATCAAAAAATATAGGTCTTTCTACTTATAAACAAAGACAGTTATTAGATTTTATAAGAAAAGAAGTATATTCAAATTATGGATTTATAGATAAAAACTTACCCGATTTAATTAGAGAAGAGTTTATTAAATCAAAATTAGTTAAATATACTAACCAATATATATTAAATGTCTCAGAAATAAAACTTATTCAAAATATAATAAATAATTATATGGGTCAACTTTTTGAAATAACTAATAATACAATTAATAATATTTATAAGTTAAATAATCAAGCTAAACAAGATGCAATTAACAGTGCATCATCTTATTACCAAAGAGAGTTAAATTATAGTGAAACATTTTTAGATAAAATTAAAAAAGAAGGATTAGTTTGTTTTACAGATAAGGGAGGTAAAAATTGGACTTATGGTGATTATGGTAATATGTTATCTCGTACTACAGTAGCTATAACTCAAAATTATGGTACTGTATTTACATATGATAAAATAGATTTATACCAAATGACTACTCACGGGACTACTTGTCCTATATGTGCTCCTCTTGAAGGAAGAGTTTATAGTAGAAGTGGTGATAATCCTAACTATCCTTCGATGGCAGAAGCATTTGGTAAGATAGATAAAAATGGTTCTAATGATGTTAGTAATACATATTTAACTCCACACCCTAATTGTTTACATAGAATGATACCTTTCATAGAAGAAAATAAAACTGAAGAAGAAATTAAAAAAATAAGAGAATTTTCTTCATTTGAAACAAACCCTAAAAATATAGACCCTCGTAGTCAAAAAGAAATAGAAGATTATAGAAATAAAGAAAGAGGTAGGAGAAAATTATTGAATGATTATAAAGAATTACAAAAAAATTTTATTAAATAATCCTCAAGCACCTAAAACATTTCAAACATTCTTAAAACATAAGCAACTTAATAGTGAAAAATATAAAAATTGGAAGAAAAATATATAGTATATATTGACATATGTATATAATAATGTATAATTATATTATAAGTAGAAAAACAAAGGGAGTTGTTTTCTATGCCTTTTATGGGTTCAAGAATTTCAGATAATATTATTCGTACAAAAGAGGGTTATCTAATCTGTAAGAATGTAGCTATAGGTATAGAAGGTCCTTTGCTTTATCTTGATTCAGAGTTAGGTATAGGTAATTCTAATAAAACAATAAAAGTATACAGAACTAAAGAAGCTAATGAAGAACCGGCAACTATCGCATCTTTTGAAGGTAAACCTATAACTGACGGACATCCTGATAAAGATGTTACAGTAGATAATTGGTCTTATTATAGCAAAGGTCACTTACAAAATGTAAGGCCTATGACTATAGATAATAAATCTTGTATAGTTGCAGATTTATTTATAAATGATGAATTACTTATAAAAGAAATATTAGACGGTACAAAAAGAGAAGTTAGTTGTGGCTATGATACTGAATATATATTAGAAAATGACAAAATATATCAGACTAATATAAGAGGTAATCATCTTGCAGTGGTACAAAATGGAAGAGCTGGTCCTTTTGTATCAATAAAAGATGAAAAACCTCTAATATTATATAATAATTCATTAATAGATGAATTAAAAGAAAAATTACAAAAAGGAGTAAATATAATGCCAACTTATGAAGAAATAATGAAAAAGTTCAAAGAAAGAGTCGTTAAATGTAAAAACACTGATGAAATAAATGAACTTACAAATGAGACTGAAAAAGAATTAAACGAATTATATAATCAAAAAGAAAATAAAGATGCAGAACCTGCACCAGAAGCATCAAAACCAGCTGTAGGTCAAACTAATGTAGAAGGTGGAGATAATCCAGTACTGGCTCAATTACTTGCAGCAGTTGAAAATCTTGAACATAAGATTATGGAACTTTCTGCAAAAGGTGAAACATCTCCTGAAGAAGATATTGATAAGGCAATTGCTTCATTATCTACATCTAATAATGATGAAGATGTAATTGAAGAAGATGATTCTGGGGGTTAATTCAGGAAAAATGCCTGAAGAACCTGAAGATAAATCATCTCAGGATTCAGATGAAGAAGATAAAAATGATTATAAAGTTGAGCAAGTTAAAGACACTGCAGCAAGAATATTAAAAGAACAGAGAAAAATAATAGCAGATATAAAAGATCCTGTATTAAAAAGAAAAATGGCTGATTCAATATTAAATTCAGTTAGAAAATTAACAGCTGGGTCTAATAATTCAATAGGAAATGTTCTTAAAGCTACAAAATCAAAAATGACTTCTATGAATGATAGTAGAAAAAATATTTCAAAAGAAGAAGAGTTACGTAAAATAGAGGAATCATATGCAGCTATGAATCCTCATAGTAGAAAATAATTTTAGGTGTATAAGGAGGTTTTTAATATGTCAGTAGGAAGTACAATAGGTCAAAAATTAGATTATGGTTATCCAGGTGGTTATGCAATACAACCTGATGCTTTAATAAGTACTCACGTAAATGCAGATGATAAAGAAATAGCTTTTGGTGAATTAGTTATTTATAATGATGATAAAACAGGTGTTAAACTTTTAAGAGCAGATGGTTTCACTATGGCAAATTTTGCAGGTATAGCAACAAGGTCAATAAAACAGCCTTATAGTTATACAGACCAAAATAAAGCAGCTTATCAACCAGAAGATGCAGTTTCTTGTTTTCAAAGAGGAATTATATCTATAGTATGCGTAGATTCTGAAGCAAAATTTGGCGGAGATGTTCATTATAGATATAAAACTAATGACGCTGAAGGTAAACCTATAGGATTTACTTCAAAGGCAGATGCTACTGCAGAAACAAAAACTGTAAAGCTTGATGGTATACAATTCAATGGCTCTTCAGATTCAAGAGGAGTAGTTGCTATATGTATAAGAGAAAAAATTAATGCTTAATTATAAGGAGAGTTAATAATGCCAGTAAATTATAAAGAAATTGGAACAATACAGGGAGGTATATTCAGCAGTGGAATAAGCGGAACCGTTAAAGATTCAATGCCTATGAAGGATGCTGCTGTTAGTACAGGATTAGCTTTTTTAGAAGGTGAATTGGAAAAAATTGACCCTAAAATAAGACAACCTCTTTCAATTATAACTTGGCCAAGGGATATACCTGTTAAAACAGGTGGTGGTTGGGTTGAAGTATTATCTGCTATGGGTGTTAATTATGGTATCCAAGGCGGTGGTATGGAAGACTCCATTATAGCTGACGGTGCTAACCAAATACCTGTTATTCAGTTCGATATGAACAAGGAGCAATATAAAACACACGTTTTCAGTGCTGTTATGAGAATAAACTATATTGATTTACAAAGAAGTAAAATAACAGGAAGAAGTTTAGAACAGTTAGCACAAGATGGTATAAGAGCTTCATATGATAAACATATGGACAGAAATACATATCTTGGTTTCAAACAATTTGGATGCTTCGGTTTATTAAATCAACCTACTGTTCCTGTAAGTAACGTACAAGCTGGTACTGTTAGTAAAAAAACAAAATGGGAAGAAAAAACTCCTGATGAAATACTTGCTGACATAAATCAAGCAATAACAAAAACTTGGGAAAGAGCTGAATTTGCTTCAGAAGCTGTACCTAATCATATATTACTTCCATTTAAGCAATATATATATTTGAGTACAACAAGACTTACAGAATTAGCAGATGAGACTATATTGTCATTCCTTCTCAAGAAAAACGTAGCTAAACAAAATGGAGTTGACTTAGTTATAGCTGCAACACAATATGCAAAAGGTGCTGGTGCAGGTGGTACAGATAGAATGGCTGTTTATGTAAATAATGACCGTTTTATAGCTATGGAAGAATTAGTACCATTAAATAGAATAATGACACAACCTAAAACAGATACATTGTCATATGATTCTGTTTATGCTGCTAATATCTCAGAAGTTGAAGTATTCTATGACCAAACAATATCATATGTAGATGGTATTTAATATATTTTACAAGGTAGGAGTAACAAATTATGATAATACACGCAAGACAAGCTATAGATATATATGACCCTAATATTGGTAGGTTAGAATTAAAATACCTTGAAACTGCACGTATAGATGATAGATGGGTTGAAAATAAATTCTTTTGTACTTTAGTAGATGATGGGTTGATAACATATTTCAAAGATAATGAGAAATCTTCTGTAGTAGATGAAAAAATAAAAGCTGCAGAAATAAGACAAATAGAAGCAGAAGATAAAAATGATAAACAAAGAGTTTTAGATGAAGCTATAGCAAAAGCAAGAAGTGAAGCGGAAGAAGTTTGTAAAGTACAAGGATATGATGAAATTCGTAAAGAATCTATAATAAACAATTATGTTCAGAAAGCTGTAGAAGAAGTTGAAAAACAATTTTCAAGTAATGTAAATGAAGATTCAAATACTTCTAAAAAGAAATCAAAAGATAAATCAAAAGAATAATAAAAAATATGAGGAATAGTTAAAATATATGTGGGAAAATATAAAAAGAAAAGCTGCTAATATAGGAGAGCCTAACACTACTCTTTATACAGTTGAAGATTTTCTCACATTTATGCCTCAATTTTTTTAAGAAAGAAGAAAAAGAAGATGTAAAAGGTAATAAGTATAATGTATATAATTGTTTAGTACCTGAAGAAGTATTAAATAATTTTATAACTATGGCTAATGATACTATACTTGAATCAAGGTGGTTCAGTAAACGTAAATATGCTTCGAGTTTATATATAGCTCATTTTTGTACATTATATTTACAAACATATAACCCTGAAGGTTCTCAAAATATCCAAGATGCTATACAAGGAGCTAATAGAGGTGGATTAATTGCTAGCACTTCTTTAGGAGATGGTACAATATCTTTTGATAATAGTATACTTGCTGCTTCATTAAATAAATATGGAAGTTGGTCAATGACTACTTATGGACAACAATTAGTGCAAGAAGCTAAAGCATTAGGTATAGGAGGTGGTTTTTATATATGATTAAAATATTAAAATCATTTGAAGATTCTTTAACTGCACAAGAATTCAATGATATTATAACTAAAGAATTAAAAGCAGTTAATTTGAACCCTGCAGGTGTTTATATAAGCTTTAGAACATATCCTGTAAATGAAGTTGATAAAACTTATGATATACCTACAGAAATAATAGATAGTGGACTTAATACTATTGTATTTGATACAAATAATAATATTGTTATAGTTTATACTGCTGTTAAAGATGTAAAAGATTATGTAAGTTATAATATTAATGAACAGGGTGATAAATCTATAGAAACTAATAGTTTAGATTTATTATCTAAAAAAGAAGATGAGTTAAATAATATTACAGTTTTAGAAAATGATACTGATAATAATATTATTTTAGGTAATGAAAATTATCCTATTAATATAAAAGGTTCTGAAGAGTCATTAAATTATAATGATAAAAAATTAATGAATGAGGAAGAAGTTAATACATTAGATACACAAGTAAAAAATGAATTAACTCAACAATTTAATACATTAAATACTGAAACAAAAAATGAATTAACACAACAATTAAGTCAAAAAAACAAATCAAATAGATTTTAATGCTTTAGTAAAAAGAGTAGAAGCAATTAGAAGCAAAACCTTAATAAAAGGAGTAAAATATGGCTATTGAAAAAATACCTCTTAATCCTATAGGGAACAGAGGACGCAAAAAAGAATAATAAATAAACTTAATGAAGTTATAGATGCTGTAAATAAACTTACACCTCCTGGAAAATAAATTAAGAAGGTAAATAATGTTTTATAACGAAGCTAACTGGTATACAGATGATTTTGATATATACCGCAATGTATCTGTAGAAGTATTAGGCGTAACAAAAGAACAACGTAAATTAATACAAGAACATATTAGAGGACGTATATATAGTAAAAAAACAAAATCATTAGATGTAAGTGAACAAGCTTATAATTTTTCTGTATTTGATATGTTAGCTTGTAGAAATGATATAGATATAAAACCAGGTGATGAGTTAGTTATAAGAAGAGGCTATTATATTAATCAATTTACAAATGGTAATGAAGAAAAATATATAGCAGGAAATCCTACAAAATATATGATGCCTGTAGGAGGAATTTCAATTGATATTTCACACCAAGAGGTATCTATACAAGCTATAAGATATCCAAAGGATAATTCAAATGAAATTAGAAGTAAGGAGTAATTTAAGAGAAGTACAGGAAAATATCAAAAAAAATTTTCGTAATATAGATAAACTTATAAAAAATATACAACATATAGGGACTATATCAGCAATAAATAAAGCAACAGAATTAACACCTCCTGAAAAAGGTGGTGTAAGAGGAACTGGAACAATAACTGGAAACTTAAAAGGAGCTTGGAACAGAGATAGTATTACTGAATCTGTTAAGAAGGATGGGGCATATATTACAGTTTTAGCAAATAATGAATTATATGCTACTTTTGTAGATGAAGGTCATAGACTAACTAAACACTTTACAGCCGCTATTATGATTAATCCTGAAACTGGTTTAATAGAAAAAGTACCTACAGGACAAAAAGGTGGTATGGTAGTAGGAACTAAAACTAATTATATACCTGGAAAACATATGAAAGACGGTGCTGTACAAGAATTCCAAAAAACTGTAAATGAGCAGTTTAATAAATTATTAGATAATTTAAGAGGTGTTTAATGGAGGAATTAAAAATTGTTCCATTTTCTATATTAAGAGTACTTTACTCTATAGGTTTTCAATTAAAAAATATATTTGATAAGCCTGTATATATATCACCTACAATTCAAAATATAGAAACACCTTGCTTTTATGTTCAATTAGCTCCAAATTCATCAAAATTTGAAAAAACTATAGGTACCAGAAGATATATGAGTAATTTAAGAATTATTATTACTTATATATTAGATAAAAATATAAATAATAGTTTTGAAGATTATTATAGTACAATTGATGAATTAGATAAAAACTTTGATAGTGTAAAATATGTAGATAATGAAGGAAATGTATTTGCTTTATTACGTACTTACAATAGAGAAAGTGAAACATCTTTTGAAAATATGAAATATAAGTTTGATTTATATACTCGTTTATCTAAAACATCTGATGAAGAGATACATAAATTAAACGAATTAATATTAAACTTATCATTAAAGAAGGAGAAATATAATGTACAAATCAAGATACCAAGAAGACAAAAACACAGAAAATACTTCAATGAATGAAGTTAAAAAAGAAGCTAAAAAATATTCGGTAGCTTTACTTAAACAAATGCCTGAATTTCAAAAATATCAACAAGATGCTGTAACAGCTTTATTACCTAAAAAAGAATATACAAAAGCTGAAGCATTAAAAATATTACAAGATTACTTTCATTTTTAATATTTATATATTATAATATATTATATAACAAGGAGGTTTATTATGGCTGGTGGACAATGGACAGAAACTAATAAAGTATTACCGGGTATTTATATAAATTACAAAACAAAGCCTAATGTACAAGCAACAGTAGGAACAAGAGGAGTAGTAGCAATAGCAAGAGAGCTTCCTTGGGGTCCTACTGATACATTAATGGAAATTAATGACATTACAAAAATAAAAAACATAACAGGCTATGATATAGCATCTCCTGAAATGTTATTTGTAAGAGAATTAACCAAAGGTACAGATTTAACAAAAGGAGCTTCCTCTATATTTTTAGGAAGATTAAAAGAAGTAGGAGGTTCTCAAGCACAAATAAAGATAGGTGATTTAACTGTAAAAGCAAAATACACAGGTACAAGAGGTAATGATATTTCAGTTATAGTATCACCTGTTATTAGCACAAAAGGTGAACGCCCTCCTGAACCACCTTATACTACATTAGACTTATCTCCAAAAACAGGAGAACAATCTGTGACAAACGGTTCATCACTATCTTTGACTGTAACAACAGACGGTGATACAGTAGAAGCAGAATCTTCTGTACCAACAGTAGGACGTATTGATGTTTCTAATAAGACAATTAAATTCACACCGGCTTTAGCAGGTGAAACTAATTTAACTATAATTACCAAAAAAACAGGCTCAAAAGATAACAAAGCAGTCTATAAATTAACTGTAACTGAAGATGCTACAAATTGGAAAGTAAATATAAAAGAGGTAACTGCTCCAAAAACAAATGCAGCAGCTGGACCTAATGAAGATGATTATGTTCAATGGACTGTACAAACTTTAGTTGATATGACTATAGTAGATGAACAAACTGTAGGTATTTTCAAAGGAACTGATGATGATGAAAATGTTTTTGGAAGAATAGAAGACTTAGTTACAAATGATTGGGTTGTGTTTGAAGGTCAAGGATATTTTGAAGCTAATGCAGGAGCTTATTTGACTGGTGGTACTAACGGAACTGTAGCTACTGACGCCCACACAGATTTCTTAACAAAGTTAAGTAAAAAAACTTTTAATGTAGTTATATATGACGGTAATGATACTGTTATGAAAAGTATATATAAAGCTTTTGTTAATAGATTATGTAAAGATGAAGGAAGATATATAGTAGGAGTTATGGCAAATTATGTAAGTGCTAATAGTGAATATATAATATCAGTTAATAACAGTGTAACTAATGATGAAGGTTATAAATTAACTCCAGAGCAAATGACTTGGTGGGTAGGAGGTGCTTCAGCAGGTGCTAATTATAATGAGTCACTTACATATAAACAATATCCTGGTGCTACAGCAGTTGAGCCTGAATATGAAAATAGTGAATTAGGTGAACTACTTTCTGAAGGTAATTTGTTATTCTTTAAATTAAATGGTAAGATACTTTTACTATCAGATGTTAATACATTCACTTCATTTACACCTGAAAAAGGAAACGCTTTACGTAAAAATAGAGTAATAAGAACTATTATGCAGATATGTAATGATTTATATATAGGTTATAGTGAACAATATATAGGTAAAGTTGATGTTAATAAAAGTGGAGTAGCCCTTGTAAAAGCATATGGTATAAACTATTTGAACCAAATACAAACAAATAATGGTATAAAAAATTTTGACCCCGATAATGATTTTAAAGTAAGTGAATTTGAGATTGATAGTATGAAAATAGCTATGAATATACAACCTGTAGATAGTTTAGAGAAATTATATATACAAATGACAATAGCTTAATAACAAGGAGGTTATTATAAATGGCTGATACTAATTTTTTATTAGAGCGTGATGCCCTTAATGGTAAAGAAGGAAAAGGATTTGCTATAATAGATGGTAAAAAACTGGAAATATTCCGTTTTAAGAATATACAACTCAAAGCTACGTTTGAACAGGTTGTTTTCAAAGTTGTAGGTACAGTAAAAAGACAAAGAAAAACAACCGGAATTGATATGATGGGTTCTTTCGTTGTTTATTTTGGTATGAGAGAATGGAGTAGAATGGTTAAAAAATTCTTAAATACAGGTAAACACGAGTATTTTGAATTACAAATTGAAATGAATGACCCTAACTCAACTATAGGTGCTCAAATAATAAACATTAGAAAATGTAAGATAACAGAATGTGATGTATTAAAATTAGATGTAGATTCAGACTTTTTGGAGCAAGCTGTTTCATTTACTGCTCTTGACTTTGAATTTATTGAACAATTCAATGACCCTGCTGAATATGGCTCTAATAACTATACAGATGACTATCCTATAGTAATAGAAAAACCTTACCCAGGTAAACCTGTGGTAGGTGACTAATAAATAAATGACAAGAAAAGGAGTATAACAATGGGTGGATTAAATGCTTTTTTAAATCCTTCAGAAAAACTTAAAGTTAAAGAGATAACTGTAAGTAATAGGTTTAAGAATGAGGACGGTTCTTTAGCAACTATAAAGATAAGACAATTATCTCAAATTGAAAATGACCAATTAATAAAAAAATGTATGAAACAATCGATAGAAAAAGGTATTCCTGTAGAAAGATTGGATAATTTGAGATATAAAGATGAGTTCTTAATTGCGTGTATAGTGGAGCCTAATTTTAGAGACCCTAAGTTTGCACAAGCAATGAATTGTATAGACCCTATAGATGCTATGAAAAAATGTTTTACTGCTGCTGAATACAATAAAATATTAAGTGAATCAATGGATATTAATGACACGGAGATTGACTCAGTAAAAAACTAATAGCGGCTTCCGACGGCGAAACAATGATTTGTTATTATTTATTTATAAATCACGGGTGGGAGCCTTCAAAGTATTTGAATTTATCAATGAGAGAAAAATATGTTATAGGAGCTTTTATAGAGAAAGAAATAACAGAACGTAAGGCTGCTATGTCAAATAATAAATAAGAGAAAGGTTGAACAAATGGGAGCAATTAGACAAGAATTAATATTAGTTGACCAGTTTTCAAAAACAATAGAAGATTTTATTAAAAAAACTGATAAAATAAATGAGCAACAAAAAGACTTGTACTAAAAAAACCAATGATTCAACCGATTCTTTTGATAAAATGGTAAAAGGACTTGATAAGTTTAATAGAAGTGCAGAACAAGCTGTTTTCGGAGGCGTAGGTAAATTATTAAAAACTAGTCTTCGCTTTGGGCGGGGCTTACGTAGGTATATCAAAATTATCTGAAACTATAAAATCAGGATTTGCAGAGACTGACGATAATGTACGTTTAGCAAATCGTTTTCAAGCGCCTGGAAGTGAAAGAGATATCGCTAATTGGAAATATTCAATGGCTGCAAAATATGGAATGACTTTACAAGAGTCAGGAAATATGATGAGTGCTTTAGGTGATGTTTCTTTATCTGGTAAAAGATTAGAACAATTAGTTAATATAGCCGCTAAAATAGCAGCTACTCGTCCTGGAAGTTCTGTTCAAGGAGTTGCAAATGATTTGGCAGGTGCTTTAGTTTCTCGTGATGCTTATGGTTTTGCTTCTCAATATGGTTTATCTCAAAGAGGTGTAAAAACTAATCGTATAAATTGGGATTTAGAAAATGGTAATTTTGGTGAAGCTTTATCTGAAATAGAAATGTTAGCAACTAAAGCAGGTGGAACAGAACAAGCATTAAATAGAATGCTTGACACACCTGGTTTCAAAATACAAAAATTAGGAGCTTTAATACAAAATTCATTAACAAGAGGTGCAAATGAATTTGTAATTGCTATGGAACCTGCTATAAATAAATTATTAGAATTTGTACAAAGTGGTAAATTGATAGATATGATGGTAGGTTTTTTTAATAAATTATCTCAAGGTGTTATGTTTATAGCAAATAATTTTGAAACTATATCAAGAGTAATTATATATGCTACAGGATTATTAATTGCTTTCAAGATAGCTTTAGGTTTAATTACAGTAGCACAATGGGCATTCAATATTGCAGCAATGTCAAATCCTTATTTATGGATTGCAATAACTGTAGTCGCTGCATTAACTGCAATTGCAGCTGGAATAATGTATATAGTATTTAAGCAAAATGAAGCTTCAAATAGTATGGGAGTTTGGTATAATGCTGTATTAACATTAGCCCAGGTTTTTATCTTTTTATATAATACAGTAGTAACTATAATTAATAGTATAATAGCTAATATAAATAATGTAGTAAAAGCTTTTCAAACAGTAGGTAATTTTATATATAACTCATTTTATGACCCGATACTTGCAGTTTATAATTTAACAAGAGATTTATTTAATATGATTATGGGAGGTGTAATAGGAACTGCAACATTATTCAATACAATATTAGGCGGCTCACTTGACGGATTGATGGAGAAATTAGAAGGTTTCAAAGGTATGGTTAATGATTCATATGATAGTGGTGAAAATGCTTGGAATAATATTAAAAATAAAATGGGTTTACCAAGTTCTCCTAAAAGCCCTTATGACACTTCAGAAGATGCAATTCCATATATAAAAGGAATAAATTATAATAAAGCGGATGACTTTGCTGATGCTTTACTTAAATATAAAAAATTATTTGAAAATGACGATGAATTAAATACTTTAAGAGAAATATCATTAAATACTTTAAGAGGGGCTGATTTATTAACTTCTATAAATTATAAATGGGACCCTGATGCTTGGATGGATGCTTTTAAAGAATATACTCACGATGATATGGAAAGACAATCTGTTCTTAATGTAAATAACAATATACCTTCACCTAATGTAAGTGTAACTATATATAACAATAATGCTGATGAAAAATTCACAGGAGAACAATTAGAAAAAGTTATGACTGGAATGATTCAACAAGGAATGGCTACAGCAGGTAGTATGTCTTATACGATATAGAGGAGGTAATTATGATAAAATTACCTAATATCCCAAATGATTACTTATCCAATTCAAAAAAATTCGGTGAATGGTTTTCAAAAGATAAAAGTCGAATAATTAATTTAATAAACAGTTTATATTACAGAATATATATAAAAACAGATTCACATATAATAAATCTTCCAGTAAATCCTGAAAAAATAAAATATAGTAATGAAATACGTACTGATGAATATTATTCATTTACCAAAGGGCATATAGTACGTAATATCGGTCTTAAATTACAAACAGTATCTTTTGAAGGTGTTTTCATAAAAGATTTTACAGAACCACTAAACAATGTGGGACTGGTTTTACCTCCACAGTTTTATACATCATATATAGAGAATTTAATGAAAACTCAAAAATCTTTTCAATTTATGGGTAATTCTGTAGATTTAATATTAGGTTTTATACAAAAAGATAGTTTTCAAGCTGTAATAAAACAGTTTGATTATGAAGAAAGAGGAGGAGAACCTGGTGATATATATTACTCATTAGTAATTCAAGAATATAAACCTCTACAAATGTCTTTCAGAGATGAAGGAAGTGGAGTAAAAGATATAATACCTGTTTCAATACCATCACTTAGTGGTGCAAATGATGTAGGACAAGGAAGCGATGATGATTTACTTAAACCTGTTAAAAAAGTAAAAGAAAAAGTTTTAGGTGAAATAGGAAAGGAAAAATCATTTTCAACAGGTGAAATTATATCTATAAGTGATATTGATTTTAATAACAGTGAATTTTATTCATTAAAAGATGCAAGTGGTAATCAAGCTACTGTAATAAATTATAAAGAAAAAAGATTCAGTGATGTTATAAAATTAGGTATGTATTCAGATAAGAAAATACAAAAACGGTGAATTTGAAAGTACAACAACTGTAGATAGCGGTAAAATAACAATAGGTCCTCCTGCATCAAGTTTTTCACCTGGAACAAATAGTGATGTATATGTAGTCTTTGGTCCTGGAAATCTTGTATGGATTTCAGCAAAATCATCTTATACTTACAAAGAACATTTTGAAGGTGAAAAAAATGAAGATGGAACGATAACCTGGTTTGATTATAATGAATCAGAACATAATGGAATAAAACCAACTTTAGTTAATTAGGAGATAATTATGATTAAGTTACCTGATGTGCCTAGTTACGCTCAAAAAGACAGTAAAAAGTTTGGAGATTGGTTTTCAAAAGACGGTGGACAAATATTTAATTTAGTTAATAGTATATTTTACCGTATATATCTTAAAGATAATTGGCAAATAATTAATTTACCTGTTAACCCTGAAACAATAAAAATTATAAATGAAGTTAATAACAAAGAATTTAATATATTAGGGCAAGGGGAATTAATAAAAGTAAAAAAACCAAAATCAAAAATATATAAATGGGACGGTGTTTTTTTAAAAGATTTCACAGAACCTCTTAATAACGTAGGTTTAGTTTTACCTCCTCAATTATACATAATGTGGATAAAAGATAAAATGAAAACAGGTAAGCCTGTACAACTTATGTTAAATTCAGTTGATTTTATAAGAGGAATAATACAACCTCAAAGTAATAGATGTATAATTAAAAAATTCGACTATGAAGAAAGAGGAGGGGAGCCAGGAGATTTTTATTATTCAATTGAATTAATTGAATATAGAACTTATTTATATAAAAATCTGGGAACTACAGAAGCAAATAATGAATTAACTAAAAATACTCCTGATATAACAGTTCCAGGACAAAATCAAATAATAACAGATAAGAAAAAAGGTCCTTCATTAGGAACAGGAAAATCACCTAAAAGCCCAGGTAAACCAAAACCTGCTGTAAATCAATTTCAAGATTCAATTACTGTACAAGGATATGATGGTAATGGAGCGTCATTATTAGGAGGATTACAAGGAATGCCTTTTAATATTAGTTCTATTATTATGAAAAATTATGAAATTAAATTAGCTAATATAATTTCTTGGAATCACCCTTTTTCATACACAAGTCCGATAGGAGTATTAAATGATGGTATATTACTTAATGTAAAAGATGTAAAGAATTATCCAGCATTGTTTACAATAATAGCTCCTCAACCAATTAATGAACAACTACTTCCTTGGCTTATAAATGGTTGTAGTGCTAAAAGAAAGTTTTAAGAGGTTTATATGATTATAAATATAAATAACAATATAACAAAAAATGAATCAGTAAACTTACCAGATATAACTCCTCAAGCTGGAAGCCAGAAATCTTCATATACGGAAAAAGCATCAAAATTAAATGTAGGTGGATTATATAATGCTCAAGTTTTAATAACATCAACTGAAACTAATATACCTCCTTCATTAAAAACTGCTATAGTTGATGTAGAAAGTAGTCAAGCTCCAAACAGTGTGGAATTTACAGGAGCTACTTATGATGTTACTGAAATTACACAAAATGTAAAACTTATAGAAAGGCGTGACGGGGAAGCTACTACGTGTACAATAGAATTAGTATTAGACCCTGTAAATAGTGCTCCATTCCCTATAGGTTCATTAGTAGTATTTAAAATAGATAATGTGAATCAATTTATAGGATTTATTTTTGATATAACACGTAATAGATGGGGAGTTACAAAACTAACTTGTTATGATTGTTTAAGATACTTAAAAAATGTAATATATGTTTTCAAAGATATAGACACACCTGGAAAAGAAATAATTGAAACAGCAATAAAAGAAGTAGGTTTAGAACCTGATATAAAAATAGAAGCTGATTATAGATGGCCAAGAATGCCTTTTATACAATATCAAAAAACTGCAATAGATATGATAAATTGGGTTCTATCACGTTCTATAGCTTCAGGACTAATAAAAGATGCTTACTGTTTTAGAGCAAATTATGATAAGATTGGAAAAACTGTTCAATTAATGTACTGTAAGGAAAATATAAAAGATTATGTTATAGGTATAGATAGTTTATTAACTGATTTTGAAATACAATGTAATATAGACCAAGTAAACTTTTAATAGAGTACAAATAATATTTGATGATGGAACTAATATGGGAATTATGCAGTCGGTAGCTGTAACTGGTGTTAAAAGTTAGCAACTAGAATAGGGAGTTACTTACTTACGTTAAACAAACAAGAAGACTAATTATTATGCTACATTATCCCAAGAAGGTTGGAAAGGTGGTCCTAAAAAAACCTACAAGGCAAGATGTATTTACTTTTATAAAAGAATGGGCTACTAATATGCTTGAATATTATAATAGACCTTATTACAATCTTGTTATGAAATGTATAGGAATACCAGGTTTAAGAGCTGGTGATATGGTACAAATAGATATACCTGGAATAGGAATAGGTAAAGTTGAGGGTGAATGGTCTAATATGGGAATAGTTGAAACTGTTAGTCATAATTATGAAGAATCTTTTCACACAATGGACGTAGTTATGAGAATAGGCGTAGTTGAAAGAAGTTCAATTCCGATAGATAATAAAATTACAGAAAATAAAGAGGAAAGTATAGAAAATAAGGAGATAGCAGGTCCTAATGAACCTCCTATAATAAATTAAATATGAAAGATAATAATATAGTTGTTTTAATTCAAAAAATTATAGATAACTTTTTATCTTCAAAAAGTTTTACAGACTTAAAAGTAGGTACTGTAAAGTCAATAGACCCTCTACAAATAAAACTTATGGGAAGTTTCATAGTTTTAGATGAAAGTAATTTAATATTAACTGAAAATGTAATTAGAAAAGAAATAAGAATAAAACCACATCAGCATTTTTTTTGAGGAGGACCATTTTAAGCATAATCACGGGAGTACTTTAAAATTCCCTAAATCAGTAACAGTTGAAGGCTCTATTACAAATGTTCCAGCACTTGCATCACCTGCAGGACCTGTTACTGGTACAATACAAAGTACTTGGCAACAAACAAAAGGAGAAGTTACATTTGATGAAGGTAAAAAAGACTTGGATTTGTCAGATAGTGGAGATGAAATATTTACAAAATTAAATAGACAAAGTACTGAAAGTACACTTGAAGTTGTAGTTAATGGGAAAACCATACCTCTTTCACTTGACCCTGATGATGAAAAAGAAGAAGATGATGAAGAATCACCTGTTTAGTTGGGGAGTATTAAATCACGGTTTATACCCTGAAGATAAAGTATTATTACTTGAAGTTAATAATGGAACAAGATGGGTTGTATTATCAAGAATGTATGAAGGTTATTATTATAGAGAGGATAAAGAATAATTATGGCTAATGTGTTACCTATATCATTATCAACTTTAGAAAATCAAGAAGCATTAAACCAAGAATCTTATTCTGATAATTCCCCTTATGTAGACCCTACAACATTACGTATGATAGGTGAAATTACAGGATTAGAAGCTTGTAAACAAGCATTAGAATATATGGTTGAATGTGCACCTGGCTCTTCTGACGGTAATTTAACTACTTGGGGCTTATACGTAGACGATTTGGTAGGAATGCCCCAAGATTATATAATAGTTGAACTATTAAATAGATTAAAAGAAGCTATACAAATAGATAATAGATTTACAGGAATAGAATTAAACTCTGAAAAAAACTTTGAACTAATAGATAGTGATTCTATTATAATATATTTTGATGTTTCTACTATATATGGAAACTTTAATACATCTATGGAGGTTACACAATAGTATGATAGATTTAAGTAAATATAGCTATGATAGCATACTTAATTTAATGCTTGAGAAAGTACCTAACACAATTGATAAAAGACCTGGTTCATTTATTAGAACAGCATTAGCCCCTATAGCTAGTATAATATTTTCTGGTTATTTTACTATGGATATTATACAAAAATATACATTTGTATCTTTTGCTCCTTCAACTTTTTTTAGATTATAGAGCTGCGGAAAGAGGTTTATCGCGTAAGCAAGCAACACCTGCTATAAGAAGAGTTTATTTTAATATAGAAATACCTCAAGGAACACGTTTTTCAACTATTAATGGAAGTTCTTCAGTTAATTTCACTGTAGGTAATTTTATAAAAAAAATCGATGACTATTATTATTACCAGGCTAGTTGTGAAACATTGGGTATTATAGGAAATGGTTATACAGGTCCACTTCAGTCAATTACATATATAAATGGATTAAATGTAGCACAGATAGATGAAATATTAATACCTGGTGCCGAAATTGAAGATGATGAATCTTTAAGACAAAGATATTATGATTCTTTAAGAGAAAAAGCATTTGGTGGAAATATTGCAGCTTATAGAGAGGAATTATTAAAAATGGATGGGGTAGGGGCTGTACAAGTATGGCCATTTTGGAAAGGTGGTGGTACTGTACTATGTACAATACTTACAACAGAGTTTGCTCTTGCTTCAGACCAATTGATTGAAAAAGTACAAATTGATATATGTCCTCCTATTGAAGATGAAACAAGGCCATCTCAACTTGGGGCAGGATTTGCTCCAATAGGGGCGTCAGTTACTATAGCTACAGCTACTGAATATAAAGTAAATATATCTTTTAAGGTATTAATAAAAGTAGAAGCTGTATATGAAACTGTAGTTGAAAAATGTAGAACATCAATAGAGGATTATTTACTTGGATTAAGAAAAAAATGGGATGAGAAAACAATAAACAAAGATATTATTTATAAATGTAATATATTATATGCTCAAGTACTTGCGGCTTTAATAGGAAGTGAAGGAGTTTTAAATATAACTGAACTTTTAATTAATGGTAATAATACTGATATATATTTAACTGAAAATAGAGAAATACAACAGTTACCTTTTTTAGGAGAGTTTAATGCCACTCAGATTACAAATTAAAAAAATAATAGAACAAACAAAATTAAAGCAAACTGAAAAAGAATTAAGAGAAATTATAAATAATAATTTTCTACTTAAAATGATACCTTACAAGTTTGCTAAAATTATAAATATACAAGAAATATATAAAGCCTGCATAGATGATATAAATAAATTTAATAATAACTTAGACCAAGTACAAAAAAATCAATTTATACAAACTTGTGATGAAGACCAGCTATCTTTATATGAAAGTATAATTAAAATTAAATAATAGTAAACTACCAATTAGAAATAAGACGTTCTACAAATTTCTTGCTATATTTTCAAATATATTACCTTTCACCCTTGTTTCTCTAATGGAAAAATTAAATAATGTAGCCGGATTTAAAAATTGGAAATTACATATATATTATGACCAATATTTAATAAAAGTTGAAATACTTTATGCCCAAAATTCTTATATAGAAACAGTTTTACTTAATTTTATAATTCCAATGCTCCCCGCTCATATTGCTTGGCATTTATATAGACAAGTACATATTAATAAATTAGGTACAATTTATGCTACAGGTTGTATATATAGAAGAGACCATATAACTATATCACAAGAAGAATAATTTTATTGTAATAAAAGTCAAATTATTATATAATTTTTTATATAATAATTTAGGAGAATATATTATGTCTAATTTTAGTAGCTTTATTATGACAGATGAAGGAAGAAAAATTGTAGCAAAAGCTAATGCCGAGCAAGAAAATTGTATTGTATATACAAAATTCATATGTACTGATACTCGTTATAATAAAGAGCAATTACCAACATTAAAAGATATAGAAAATCCAAAACAAACTATAAATGTACAAAATGTAAAATATGAAGCTCCTGATAAAGCAAGGGTTACAGGTAAATTATCTTCAAGCGACCTTGATAATGGATACTATTTATATACAGTTGGAGTATATGCTAAAAATAAATTAGATAATAAAGAAGTATTATATGCTGTTACAATTGAAACAGAACCTGAAAAAGTTAACTGGATATCTTCAAAAAGTGATTTGAATGTGGTAGATACTATAATAACAGCTATATTTGTTATATCTAAAGCGGAGTTATCTTCAGTAGAAGTATTACCAGGGGATACTGTATCACAAATTGTATTTGATGAACACGTTAATAGCAAAGGAAGAGATGAAGTACACGGAGCTACAAATGAAGCGGAAAATGGTATGATAATCTCTCGTGATGAAGAAGGTTCGGCAAAAATAAATATGCCAACAGAACCACAAGATACTACAATTGTAAATAAAAAATATATTGATGATAGACTTGCTAATATTGATACAGATATTGACAAGAGTAAAGTTATAAATATATATAATAGTGAAACCACATATAATCCTGGTGATTATGTAGCTATAGTAATTTGGAGGTTGAACGACCCTCCTACAGAATTATCTGCTTATAAAGTAATTGGTAAAGATGATGATACTGAAATTAATAAATTATATTATTATGAAAGTGCTGATAAAACTACCAAATATTTATCAATCACAGGAATTCCTGTTAATTTAATTATAGGTAGTAATTCTGATATTCCTACACATAGGGTATTAATACCTATGTTAATGCCTGTTAGTGATACTAATTCAAAAGAATTAGTGATTATTGTAATAGGAAGTATTGCTGAAAATTATACAGAAGATACATCAAATATGAATGATATTCAATTAGCAAACTACTTTAATAAAGCGTTACAAAAATATAAACCATTATTTAATAATTATAGATATAAATATGTAAACGGTCAAATTAATATAGGTGATGCTGTAGAAAATAATAAATTAATTATAAATGGAAAAGAGGTTAGAGGATTTATTAATTTTAATCTACAAAAATCAGAAACTGGTTTAGCATTCTATAATATAAATATGTATATAGATAGAGAAGATTGGGATTATGAAGTAGTAAAACAAGGAACCACATCACTTAATTTACCTCAAATAGAATATAGATTAGATATCACTGAAAAAATGAAAAAATCATTAATCAGTTTCTATGCTAATAATGTTATATATCCATCTATTGCTGATTTAGAGAAAAAGACTGTAGATGTTATGGAGCCTTTACATATTACAAAATTAAATGCAGGAAGTAGTAATCCTACATATAAATCATTTATACTTAGTACAGAAGAAGACCTATCTAAAATATTTGAAATAAAGTCAAGAAAATACTCAAAATAAAATATATGAAGCAGGTAAATTAAATGGTATGGATATTAAAATATACCAAACAAACATAGAAGAGCCGTCAATATACAAAAAGATTATGGACTTTATTAGTGCAAGCTAAGGATTGTAGAAACTGTTATAGCAGAAAGTGATAGTGGTAAAAAATATATTAATGCTCTATATATGGAGCAACCTGTAATGATTTATGAAGGTAGTGAGTATCAAGTGATAAATGATAAAACACAAGAACCAATAAATCCAAAAAATAAAACATTACTTTATACTATAGATATAACAAACTCGGGTATAGGTAGTCTTACACATAAAATGAAATGGACACGTCCAATCCAGCAATGACTAATGATAACGGTGCTTGGGGAGATGCATTTTTTTGCGTTAGGTGGTTCTTGGAACTCTAGGAAAGCAGGTGAAATGGTAATAACAAAAGTAGATGGTACTCAATTTACAATGAAAGGATGGTATAACAATCTTATAGATGACCCATATAATCAGCCGAATACTACAATACTTAATGAAACGAAGAAAGCATTTTTCTTTATAAACACCATCAAAAAAATTATACCTAATGTATTTAATTCTAAGTTTGAAGATAATACCCCTATTAATTCTGACTATAATTATGTAATATTTAATTGGATGCCTAATACCGTAAATTCATTATTAGTATCCCCTAAAGAATGGAGTTTTAGTGAAAGAATAGAATATAAAATTAAAAAAGTAGAAATGTATTTATATGAATATTAAAAAAATGAAGTAAAAAACTATAGGTAAAATATTAAAAGGAATAATATTATGTCAAAAATTATACAAATATTCAAATGTAAAAAACAAGTAACAGGGGTTGCCCCTATTATAAATACATCAGATGATAATTGGGAACTTATAAATATATCCTCCTCAGAAGGAGGTGGTAG
>CYGL01000207.1_pt1 | contig 30733 bp, 20 predicted proteins | sample 485531 | NCBI WGS metagenome assembly CYGL01 (sample SAMEA3497897, study PRJEB9818) | human gut metagenome | reverse complement strand
AACTTGTCCTTGGACCAATAATGAGACTCGATAGCCTTCTGCACCTTAGGGTCTCTTGTCATATAAATACTACTACCCATTGTCTTACCCTCAAAGACAATGCGCATTCGCTCGTTACCTACCATAACGCTGAATGCCAAATCCGAACCAGCTTGATATTTCTTAAACATGATTATACCTTATTATATATGTGTTATTAAAAAAGGGATGGGGCTAGTGCCCACACCCCTCACTATTTGATGAACAATTTGCAATCTACTTGCTTTTAGGCAGCAGCCTTGGTCTCTTCTGCATCAGTTGCACTTTCTGTTGCAGGAATAGCAGCAAGGCGCATACGAGCATGTGCCTTAGGGTACTTCAAGTACAGACAAGCTACCTCCTGAATAACCACTGCATCGGTGTTACGGATGCCAGCCTTCTTCAAGTCGAGCACGTTTCGTGTCCAAGACAAGTGTACTCGCTTAACCAAGAACTCAGGGTCAAGGGCAAAGCCGCAGTCGCTCATATCGAAGAGGTCAAACAACTCAGAGTGAATCATCAGAACCTCACCGAAGTCTGTCTCCCAACTCTTGAACTTCAAGTTCCAAACCTCTACGGTGTCCTTCAAGCGGAACTTATCAGAGTCAATCTTACTGAATGCGCTCACGAAGGCAGAACCAGCAATAATCACCTTGCGCTTATTTCCGATACCAGTACCAACAAACAAATCCTTGGAAATATCAACCAACTCCAAGTCTGCAATCACTCGCTCGTTCTTACTATAACCCTTCTTAATATCGTCAGCAGTAGCAACATGACCTACCTCAATGTCCTTACCAGCCATCCACCAGATACCCTTGGTAAACCACTGAGCCGAGTTGTTCTTGGTTGTATGCTTGATACAAGCCATATCACCGAAGAGATAAGTGCCTTCCATAGCAAGACGCATATCGTAGATGCTATCCTCCTCAATGTCTGAGAAGTCCCAATCTACTCGCTTAGCTGCAATCTTATTAAAGGTACTCTCCTCAACCTGAATCATGAAGTTCTGGCAGTACTGAGTATCAGAATCAGGAAGGTTGTTGAAACGACCAGTCTGTACGTCCAACTCACCGCAACTCTTCGCCATACGGATAAGCTTCTGCCCCTTCTTCAAGGCAGGAATACCGATAGGCTGTTTCTTAACCAAATTACCATTTACGGCATACACGATTGGATAACCCTCGTTATCCTTACCGCACACACAAAGTTCCAAATCAGGAGTTGGCTCATCGGTGAGGTCTGCATAAGCCTGATTCTTGTAGTTGGTAATCGCCTTCACACCTACCACTCGGATGGTATCATCCAGCGTAAACATTTCAAGGTCTTCTACCTTTAACACCATAGATGTACCAGTACTCTCCACTGTTGCCTCCTTCACGGTAGTCTTGATAGGACGTGTACCGATACTCCAGTATTCTACAATAAACGAATCAGCAGACTTGGTTGTTGCATAACGTGAAATCTGGTCAACAGGAGTAGCCATCGGACGAATCTTGGTAATCTTGTCGTTGATGTCGTTCTCATAGAACTCCGTACCATTCTCGTTATAATGCTCACGACCCTTGGTCTCGGTGGCAATACCATCATCCTGACGAGCAGCACCGCCATTGCCAGCATCATCGGCAGCAGTAGCACCACCAGCCTCAGCAGCATGACCACTCTCGGTACTACCACCATTAGGCAGAGCCGCCTCAGCCATGATAACCTGACCATTCACTCCAAAAATAACTGCCATTACCATAATAAAGATGGAAAGCAGCCGATTAAATGTACTTTTCTTCATTGTTATCCTAAATATTAATTAAACATTATATATTATCTTTCTACCTTATCGAATGCGTGTTCTCTTCTCGTTACCACGCTCCCAGATGTTACCCCTACGTGATGCCCTGCCTAGCGCACCAAGGTTTGGCTGATTATCTGTCTGCTTGGTCTCTGCATTGGCAGAATCAAGGTCAGCAGTACCATCGCCCTTCTTCTCAGTTCAAGGTTCTTGACATGCTTGCTGTTCTTGCCACGAACCTCTCCTTCATGGGCTGCATCAGCCACATCGGTATCATGATTCTTCGCCTTGATGAAAGCAGTAATCATATCCTCGGTAAACTTGCCAGTCACCACATTGCGCATGGTCTGAAAGCACTGGTCGATTGCTTCATTCACCGCTTCCTCGCCATACTTCTCTTCTAACTTGTCGAACACCTCATAGCTTGCAGGCATGTTCTTGTCATACTCCTCCTGCAATTTCTTGCCGTTGGCAGCATTCTGCAAGAACTCAGACTGAGCCGATGCAATCTCGTCCGCATTGTCTGGGTCAGAATAGTAGTCAATGGCATCCTCGCCATGGGTACGAATCAACTCAGCGTAAGGACTCTTGCCAGCCTTCATAGCTTGAAGGAAGGTAGCTGCCTCAGGGTCACTACCCAGCCAATCGCCCATCGCCTTCTCGTTATCCTTGTAACCCTGCAAAGCCTTCTGGTCGGCATCATAATCATCGTTGATGGCTCCATAGATAGACTCATCATCCTCATACTCTGTATCAGGGTGTCGGGTCTTCAAACGCTCCAAAGCCAAGTCTCTCTTGGTCTTGGTATCTTGCTGTTTTGCAGCACCAGCATTCTGCTCAATATTTGTATTTTCGTCCATATATATATGTGTAAATTTATAAATCAATGCCCAAAATTAATGCTTTTTTCCGATTTTCATCTTTTATCCGTTAATTTAGTCTAATCGGATGCGACTAATTCAATACTTTTTTGTATATTTGCAGGGTCAGATATGAAATATAAGGATTCACGATGCTATTTTATACAGGAACGTGATGCTGATTTATTGAGGGCTTACAAAGAAATTATAAAGGTAAGAGACAATATCAGACTCTCAGAGATTGAGGAAAAGCTAGCCCAATCTCCGAGCAGAAGATTTTGGGTATCAGAAGACCGTGCTTATATAGTCATATTAGACTTACTGAAAGGAAAACCTCTTGATAATATGATTCCTACCAGAAAGGAAATGTATCAGGAGATTTTCAGACGATTCCAGATTCATAAGAGTAATGAGCCATATCTCAGTAATATGGATATTATCAAACGTGTATGTGCTGAAAAAGCACCCAGTTTCTATTTGACTCCTCAAAGCATACACGTAATTCTTAGCAGGGTGAGAAAGGAGGAGAAGCAAAGATGCTACGAGAGACGAAAGAGAAGATTGCGCTTTATGCTGGGTACATTATAATAATGTGTATCACTTTTCTTGGATATGATGGCATGGGTCTCTTTGACGATTGTTCTATTCAGAACCGACTAAGCTACCCTTTCTTTCATCAGAACATCTTCATGCTGCCATCAACCTTTATGTTTTCCATCAATGCTACCGAGCCATCCATTGTGGCATCGGTCACTTGGTGGCATTCTATCTCATAGCCGTAAGCTATCCTTTTGCATCATCCGTACCAATCATCGGTCTCAGCGGCTTTATCTATGCTTACATGGGCTTTATTGCCCCCTACGTGGAGAATAAGGTAAGATACAATCTCACAATTCTCCTATATATCTGTGTTGGAATCTTCTTCCCTTGCATGGCTGTTGGAGTCCACATCTATTGCTATGTACTTGGTCTGTTGTGGGGATATTTAAATGCACCGCTATGCCAAGACAAATAACCGTCAAGTTTACAGGTGCCGAAGATAAGCATATTCTGGGCATCCTACAAGAGAACGAGAAACGCATCAGGGAAATCAACACACCATTCAATCCCGTCAAGGGTGAAGGTTGTGGAGATAAGCGATTCCTGCTCTTCCTTCCCGACTTCCCGATACAGACGCAGCAGCTTCCAGTATCAATGAAGAAGATTCCGCTCGTCAAGATGCTCATTGAGTTTGGCAGTTGCAAGGCGGTAATCGAGGAACTGCACAAGGATATAGACGAGCCATACAATCTAGAAGAAGAGTTGGAGCAACTGGTGGAGCAGTTTACTCGCATCAGAATGAAGCACGACCCCTTCTTCTTCTTTGCCACATTCATCTATATCAAACCGAAAGGTGGAGGTCTTCCCTTCCGCTTTGTGCTCAGAAGACCGCAGCGCAGACTGCTCAGGTGGTTGGAGGAGCGAAGAAAGAAGAATCGCCCTATCCGTCTCATCCTACTGAAAGCCCGACAATGGGGAGGTTCTACGGTTATTCAGATGTACTTCCTTTGGCTGCAACTCATGTGGCAGAAGGGTCTCAACTCGCTCATTATTGCTCAGGTCAAGGACACCGCAGAAACCATCCGAGGAATGTTCGATGAGGCATTGAAGGAATTTCCAACCAAGTTCCTGCACGAAATGGGCGAAGTATATTCCGATAGCGAGCCTAAGTTTGTGGGAGTTGGAACATCAGGAAACGTGAAGAAGGTTCCTCAGCGATTCTGCAAGATTAAGGTGGGTTCCATGCAGAAACCTACTTCTGCCAATGGTGAAGATTACAACCTCATCCACTGCTCTGAGGTAGGATTGTGGGAGAAGACAGAAGGTAAGTCTCCTGAGGAAGTTATCCAGAACGCAACCAATGGTGTGCTCTACCGACCATATACCATGATTGTGTATGAATCAACCGCCAATGGTACTGGAAACTTCTTCCATCAGGAATGGCTGGCAGCAGAGAAAGGCGAGTCTGTATTTGAACCGTTCTTCGTTCCTTGGTTTGAGATTTACGACCTCTACCATCTTGACTTCGAGAGCAAGAAACAGAAAGAGGAGTTCGCTAAATGGCTATACGAAAAATCGCAACAATACCAACACGATGTCGAATCGTGAAGAGCCAGTAACCTATCTTTGGAAGTTGTGGCAGATGGGAGCACCATTGGAAGCTCTTAACTGGTATATCGTGGAACGCAAGAAGTTCACTGACCACGGAGATATGGCTAGCGGATTCCCATCTGACCCAGTAGAGGCATTCAAGCACTCAGGAGCCAAGGTGTTTGCAGAAGAGAAAGTTGACCAGTTCAAGAAAGGTTGCCGAGCACCAAAATTCATCGGTGACGTATATGGGGATGGTTACAAGGGCAAGAAATGCCTACAGAATGTACGATTCTCGGAAGACAAGACTGGGCAGTTGTGGATATGGAGCAAGCCTGAGTACTTCGATGATTGCAAAGTAACCAACCGCTATCTGGTTGTTGTAGATATTGGTGGTAGAGGTAGTAAGGCAGACTGGTCTGTTATCTGTGTCTTCGACCGCTATTGGATGATGGAAGGCGGCAAGCCGTATGTGGTAGCCCAATGGTACGGACACATAGATATGGACTTGCTGGCATGGAAGGCTGCACAGATAGCCAAATACTACGATAATGCCCTCTTGGTAATTGAATCCAACACCTTGGAGACGAAAGACAAGGAGCACATATTGGAAGGTGGTGACCAGTCTGAGTTCATCCTGAATCAAATCAAGGATGAGTACGATAATCTCTATGCACGCAAGCAGAGCGAAGCTGACATAAAGGAAGGTCTTCCACGCAAGTATGGATTCCATACCAATGTAGCAACCAAGCCAATGGTTATCTCAGTACTGGTTCAGGTAGTCAGAGAACATCTATACGTTGAGCGTGACCAGCGATGTCTGAACGAGTTCCTTACCTACGAGCGTAAGAAGAACGGAGCATACGGAGCCATTGACGGCAAGCACGATGATTTGCTCATGACCAGAGCCATCGGACTTCACATCTGTTTCAACGAAATGGAAATGCCAAAGATGATACAGAATCAGGCAAGAGTAATGAGAAGAAAGGTTTCTGTTTCGGCAGCAACCATCATATAGTTTCAAACAAATAATTACGATTATGAAAGTAACAAAGATTATCAAGCGCATCAAGTGCGAAATCATGTACCGCCAAGCTACGGCTAAGGCAGACTACGCATCCAAGAAGAACCACGGAGAAATCTTCTATGTCCTTCCTACGCAGAAGGGCAACTTGATGATTATGAACCGCTCCCTTTTCGAGACGTTCAAGAAGACAAAACTGGTAGATAATGACATGAAGGTCAGAGACCTCTTCAAGGATTGTGTATATCATACCAACTGCAAGAGTGAGAAGGGAAAGCGCAGCCGCAAGCGCAAATTTCTCAGATGGAAGGGCTTAATCTAAAATTTTTCTGCCCTAAATAAACGGATAAAAGATAGGTAGAGAAAATTCTGCCTATCTTTGCCTATTATTAATAATGTGTATCAAATATGATTTATAAAATAGTACAAGGAAATAGTTTCAAACTCCACATCTTGGTGCGGAAGATGGACGTATCGAAAGAGTTCCAGCGACTCGTTGACTTCGATATGAATCTAGCTACCGACATCAGGGTTGAGTTGTCGGGCTGTTTCTGCAATACAATTTCTATTCCAGTTCAAGTAGCAGGAATCCAAGGCAATGTACTGATTTGCGAAATCCCTTCCACTCTTGATTATGGCAACTACAACGTCAGGGTATCATGGAAGTATGAGGGTAGCGAAATGGTCAGCATCGAGCGAAACCTTCTGAGAATCGTAGAACACAACTCTATGAGTAATGTTCCTATCGGTGTTACAGAAGGAGAGCATACTGGCTTGTTCAATCTTCGCTACTACATCGTGACCGATAATCAGTCAACATGTCCTATATCGTTCATCGTTGATAACGCTAAGTTCAGCTATACCATCAATGGTGAAACGCAAATGGTGGAGAGTCAGGAGAACTTCGTAATTAACGGAACCATCAGCAACGGAAAGAAACTAGAAGCTGAGTTCATGCCTATAGAAGGTTTCAGCATCGGTCAGGTGAAGGTTATCATGGATGGCAAAGATGTTACTGCTGAGTATTACAACAGCACCACCCACAAGGTCTTCATCCCAGCCGTATCAGGCTATGTGACTATTACGGCAAGCGGAACCGTCAAGGTAAGCTATTATGGCGCATCGTCTGCCAAGAATATGAGTGAATTGAACATGGAAGACCTCACTCTGTTGGCTGGTACTCTTGTCGGTCAGACTCTTACCATCGAAACCACGGAAGAGAAACCATACATCTGGTTTGCAAGCCGCCAGCCGCTCACCTTCAATCAATGCGGTTTCGAAGCATCCATGAACACCACCAAACTAGGTGACCTCTACTACTATTGGTCAGACGAACTTGTAGCTGGTGACGATAACGAATATCAAATTAAACTAAAAGAATAATATGGCAGAAAAGAAAAAGTACAACAGCATCCTTGTAAGTGGACGCAAAGACCAGACTCTGACATATTCTAAGTACGTCAAGGACGAGGAATCGGGAGAATCCGTCAAGGAATCGCTCGATAAGAAGGTCAATGTCACGGATAAGTTAGAGACTCAGCAAATCAAGGATGGTGCTATCACCAACGAAAAGATGGCTGCTGATTCTGTAGGAAACACCAATCTCCAAGATGGTTCTGTCAGCAACGAGAAACTGGAAGATGGAAGTATCACCAACGAGAAGTTGGCTGAGAACTCCATCACCAAAGACAAGTTGAAAGACAGCACTATCGGTGTTGAGAAGTTAGACCCAGAGCTTCGTCAGGCTATCAATGCAGCTACTGGTCTTCCTGAAGATTTGGTTGAAACCATTCAGAACGTAGATGATACGCTGAAAGACCATCAGAACCAGTTGGATGATAAGCAGTCACAGATTGATGATAAGCAGCAGCAAATCAACGCCAATGATGAAGATATTTCATTGTTGCAGACTCGCAGCACCCAGATGGAAGAAACCATCAAAGGTATAGCCGCTACTGGTGGTGCAAGTCAGGCTACTGCCGTTACTTATGATAACGAGAACTCCAAACTTACCGCAATCAATATCCAAAGTGCAGTTGACGAAGTAGTTGATAAAACAGCCATCAAAGACGAAGAAGGAGCCTTAGTAGAAACTCCATTCCGCTACATTCAGAATGAGGAGTTCATCTTTGCCAAGGTAGATTCAGAGGATAAACTTCTTTTCGGTATTCAGTGGGATGGTACTCCTAAGTTTGGCAAGACAAGTGCTGTAGAAGACAGATTGCAATCACAAGTAACTCTTCTTGCAGAGAGAGTAGCAACCATCATGGGTGATGAGGACACAACAAATGTCATTGACACCATGAATGAGTTGAAAGAGTTCTTTGCTGATATTGAAAACACGCAGACCCTTACAAGCATCTTGGCTAATCTTGATAATGTGGCAAAGAATCTTGATAAGACAACTATCAAGGATGAAGCTGGTGAAATTCAAGACACCCCATTTAGAGTAATCGAGAATGAAGAGTTTATAATGGCTGTAGTAGATTCCGAGAATAGAGTTCTCTTTGGTATCTACAGAGCAACTGGTGAGCCTTATTATCCTCTCAATGAAATGTATCATGTTGAGCAGAACGAGGAATTTCTTTGGCTTATTCTTGATGCAGTTAATCATCCTCTTCTTGGTATTCAGCAAGATGGTACATGTTGGGCAGCCAAGGCTCAGTGGCTTGATGATATTAAGGCTATTAAGGAAGCTCTTTCAAGTATTGATGACACCCTCAAAACCTTTCAGCCAAAAGAAGATGGCAAAGGGTTAATTAATATAGAAATTGCGGACAGCTTCTTCTATATCTCCAATGATGAATATATCATCGCAGTAGTAGATGCAGAAGACAGAATCCTTGCAGGAATCAAGTATGATGCACAACCATACTTCCCTAACCATGAAATGTACTCTGTAATAACCAACGAGGAATGGCTTTATGCTATCATTGATGCAGAAAACAAGGTTCTTGGTGGTTTCCATGCAAATGATGGTCACATGTTTGTTGGAGGAATTGATATTAGTACTTTTATCTCCGATGCTATTATTGATATAGCAGACATCAAAGAACGCACTGCTCATCTTTCTACAATAGAGAATGATGAATATCTTTCTGTAGAGACTGATGCCGAGGGTAAGGTGATTGGATATATTGCTCCCGATGGTAGCCATTATCTCTATAAGGTAAAGTCTGAAACTATCCCAGAAGAGTTCTCTCATATTGAAGACCCTGAGGGAAGAACAGAAATTACGACAGATGCAGAAGGAAGAATAATGTCTTATCGTGACTTACAAGGCAAAAAGCATGAGCATGATATGGAAGTTACAAATCTTGAAGTATCAAATCTTAACCTCCAAGGAAATAGTGTATACAATATACAAGATGCCTTGAAAGCAAACGGTTTCAATGTTAAAACCCCAGCTGATTGGAGTGAATACATTACCAAAAATGGCGATTACCCTCTGAATCTTCCAATTCCTCGTTGTGCAAGATTAAATATAATTTCAAGTAGTGATTTGACAAAACTATCAAAAGTAGGTTTAGCTGGTGCTGTAAAAGGTAAGAATTATGATATTCCTGCTGTCGTTGAATTTTGGGACATGCAAGGCAATTACTTTAAGAAGAATTCATATATATCAGGGCAAGGAAGTAGTTCTATGAATTATATAAAGAAGAGCATTGCCCTTGATTTGTTTGATTCAGAGGTTGGGGGTGATAGCTTTTCTGTGAAGTTTGGAGAGTGGGTTCCTCAAGACTCATTCCATTTAAAGGCTTATTATACAGACCCATTCAGGGGAATGTGTGTAATAGGATACTCTATATATAATGATATAGTAAAGACTAGAGGATTAGAAAAGGATTACGTGTGGAAAAGAGCCTTGCTTAATACAGATGCAATAACTCCTACTAACCCTATCGTAAATGGAAAGAAAGAAGTGCTATTATATACAGAAAGTGGTGCTCGTTGTTTCCCAGATGGTTTTCCTTGCATGGTTTTCCAAAATGGAGAATTTTGGGGATTATACAGCTTCCAATTAAAGAAGCATCGTAGTAATTATTGTCTAAATAAGAAAACTGCTGAACATATACATCTTGATGGAAATATTAGTGAAACATCATTGTTCAACGCTAATGGTGATAGTTCTTTGATACAATGGAAAAATATCTACAAGGTTGGTTTTGAAATCAGAAATCCTAAGTCGTTGTATCTTATGGATGGAAGCGAATATGATGCAGACCTCAATTCTGGTGAACTTATAGACGAAACATCAGAGTTTTATGATGAGTCAAAGCATAAGACTAGCGCAAAAGTTAAGAAATATATAATTGATTTCTCAAAGACACTAGCAACAATTAAGGCTGCTGAAGATGTATATTTAGGCAATAAGACAGATGAAAATCTCAAAGCTATAAAAGATACATTGGAGACTTATTTCGATAGCGAAAATCTCATTGATTATTTAATAACTTGTGATTTGCTTAGAAATACAGATGGATTTGCAGATAACTGGCAATGGGTTACATATAACGGAGTAAAATGGTATGTATGTTTATATGACGTAGATGCAACTTTAGGTAATCATTGGCAACCAGTTCAAACTATAAATCCTCCTTTGGCTGGTAAGCATATTACTCAAATAATAAGCAAGATTTCTATGATGAAATATATAACCACTTATTATGTAAGTGAATTAGAAGAAAGATATGCTTATTTACGAAAAAATGGAATCATAGATGCAGAGCGTATAGTAACAAAGATAAGAGATTGGATGTTACGTTTTGGCGGTCAATATGCTTATGAACTTGAAGCTAATAAGTGGACTGATTTCGTTAAAAATGATAACATCTTTAGAGTTCATAAGTGGATAATTACCGAAATAAATAATTTGGATAAGTTATACCACTATAATTCAGAAGTTTAACATTTAAATATATTTAATTATGGGAAATTGTTTAGTAACAAAATTGAAGGCATCCGTTAATAACCCTGACCTTCCGAAACTTGGCTATTTATTAGCCAAAATGAAGAATACTTCAGGAAATTATGTAGATTTTACCTATAAAGGTGCTATTAGAGTGTTTATTGATGGTGATAATGGAAGTGGTCACATCAAGAATATAGCAGGAACAACCTCTAGGGATAACAATAGAGATAACTCTTTTTCAGAAATTCTCTGTTGGTGAATACAATGTTAATATAGAGAAAGGTTCTCTATTTAAAGCATTCTATCACTCTACTGGTTATATGGATATAGATTTGGAGAAGTTTAAATACTGCACAAGTCTTGAAGAGTTATCTTTTGGTAGCCATCCTGACCCAAATGCACCTTCATCCAAACCTAATCAGCGTGAATATTTTTGGAAAGGTGACATAGCTAATTTAGCCAATCTTACTAATCTGAAAATCCTTAAATGGGACTGCAAAGACATGCCTTACGAAAACCACAAGGTGTATGGTAATATTGAATCTTTAAGCAATTTAACTAACCTTCAAGAGCTTTCAATAGCCGAAATGAAAACTTTTACAGGTGATATAGTTAAGGCTTTCGGTAAGATGGTAAAACTTACAGATTTTAGAATTAATAATAACGCTTGTACTGGAGATACTATCGACCTTGTAGCAGCATGGAGAAGTAATGGCAAAACAACTGGTCAGCTTGACTGGAACTACATGTTTGCTTCTCCAGGTATTACCTTTGGTGGTAATAAATTTGGTAACGAGTTTGGTGTTGCCAAACTCTATTGGGAATCAGATTGGTGTGCTGTTGTTGCTTCTGCATATGCTAAATGTAGCAAGAATACTCCTTCTTCTAAGATAACAGAGTGGCAGAATGCAGGTAAGAGTGTTGAAGTTGTAGATAAAGCTTAAAATATAAGTAAATATGGAAAATAAAATTTTGACAAAACCTTTTAAGGTTATTTACAAAGGTAAGGAATTAGTTAAAGAATTAACTAAAGAACCTAATAATAACAAGGTTTATGTGGCTGTAGATGCCACCGCAGTAGAGTTTGACACATACTCAGAAGCCAAGGCTTACGTAGATGAGCATAACTTGGTGTATGAGGAGCCAAAGTATGGGGAGTAAACCATACAGATAAAGAAGAAGGGTGAGTCGAAAGATTCACCCTTTTTATATTCTATCTATTTAAACAACGTTCCAGTACCATAAGTACTACCACCTCTATAACTTTCGGTGATATAGAACTGGTTCGGGCCTCCAATCTTAAACTGCTTGATGCCCTCAGTTGTCTTGATGCCATAGCATTCAGATTTCTCCTTCACATTATCTACAGCAGACTTCTGAGAATAGTTGGTAATCTTTGATACCCAGAACACATTATCAATATGCTTTTCGGCAACATCATTCTTGGCGAAACCATAAGCTATACGATTCGTGAAGCTGATAGGAGTATTATCCTTGTTATATGTACCATATTGGTAAGTTTTGGTTGGATAATCTTTATCGCTGTCACATGTTCGCATCCAAGAAGGTGATACGGAATATGTGCTGAACACCTTGAAACTATTAGAAGGAATGCACTCTATTTCCTTCTCCTTAATAGTAACGCTATTGGATGCAGCCTTTACGACCTTTAACAAGTTGGCATTTGTATTGGAACTGCCATTCAAGAAATAGTTACTACTGCCCCAAAAACTGGAACCATTTGCGTATGCACTTGCCGAGCCATAGCCTACTCCACTAGCAAGGCTATTAACCGTTCCTGATGCAGAAGTAAACTGATTGTAGGTCTGACTGGTATAGGTACGACCCTGATAATACTCGTTAGCCAGTCCGTTCAATGTAAAGAATGTCTGTGCTAGGTTGACGAAGATGTCTTTATTTGTCTTATTGATGATAGCAAACTTCACGGCTCCACCATCTGACCACAAGTTATACAACACCTTGCAATCCTCATTCTCATACACGATAGAGTTGTTTTGCATCTTCATACTGCTATCATAATCTACATCGTAAACCTGATAGAAGGTACTTTTACATGATGCTACACTCAAACCAAGAACAGCAACCAAGGCTGACTTCATAAGAAACTTTTTCATAAGCGTATAGTTTAATAAGTGAAAAAATCTGCCAACAAAGGTATTAAAAATATCAATAGGTTGAATCTCATGGCATCGTTTTTTACGGAATATTAAACATTGAACCTAGACACATCAAAGAACTTCTCACACAAACTCCCCATCATATAGCATGGTTCCTCGCTCATCATATCTATTCCATCCTGCTCACAGATATGCGCTACCACATGCAGAAACTCATGACCTATTGTGTTGATGGTGCTGCCATCAGATTCACACTTCCCTATAGCAAGAACGCTCCTTCTTTCAGCTAGGTTTGAATATGTCAGCCCCCTATCTCCACTCGATAAAGACAGATGCTTATATGCTTCTGATAACGGATTTCCATTGCAGCCAATATCCGAAAGAGCATGGCATATCTCATCGGCATCAGGTGGCTGATAACCTATGAAACATACTATGCTCCAATCGTACTTCGGGAGTTGTATTACTCTTCTCATCATAACACATCTTCCCAAGGGATAGGCACTCCATTGTGGCAGCAGTCGGCATAGAATCGGTTAAAGATGAAACCATCCTTCTGGTCGGAATCATCCACCATATCCTTGATAAACTGGGCTAGCTGCTCCTCATCCTTGATGGAAGACTTGTAGAAGTCTGCCCTCGCCATATTCGCCACATATACATGGTCGTAGCCTATCTTATTCTTCACCTCAATTCCCTGACCAAGCAGAAGAGCATCCACCTTCTCCTTATCCCAAAACGAGATACTTACATCACGTTTGGATGAAGGGTCATACTTATACATCTGCTTAACCGCCCACTCGCACATTTTCTTGCTGAAATGATAGCCATTGTATCTGAGATAGGCAACCATTGCCTCAGGTTTGAGGTCATACATATCCAATGGCATTCTGCATTTTCCCATATTGCTGAATATTAAAGGGAGTCTGGTCCCGACATATATGTCGCTACCAAAACTCCCAAGTTAAACACTAGCGACCGCCACCATTGTAGCCGCCACCACCTCTTTCACCATATCGGCTAGGGTAGTTCCAATCATCGTTCACGTTGTTGAATCTACGTCTGTTCTCACGCTCTTCACGCTCCTCACGTTCTCTTCTCCAATCGTCACGATAATCAGGCATACGCTCACCCATACGCTCCTGCTTCATCTTTTTCAGACAAGACATAGCCTTGCTGCCAAAACCAAGCATAGACTCGATGTTATCATACAAATCATCGAACTTATCTTCTGTAATCTCAATCATTACCATAATCATAAGATATTAAAGTGAATAGATAGGAGATTACTTGCTCATGGTCTGTTGAAGCCATCCCATCATCTTGTCAATCTTGCCCTCAATGCCTGAAACCTTACCTTCCAGTTTATTGATTTTCTCGGTCTGTTCCTTCTCCTTGGCTATCTGGGGGTTGAGTTGCTGTAGCATTCCCTTCACAAGATTCTACTACTCTCTTGTTGTAATCTACGCTCTCCAGTATCGCCTTGGATTGTCTTAGCATGGCATCCACCTCTGCACTCATGGCATCCTTATTGTCGTCTAACTACAAGATTCTTGTCGTTGGCTATCTGTCCGTTTGCTGGCAGTTGCTTGAAATCCACCTCCTCATCATTAAGCTTCACCTTCACGTCCACTACGGTCTCCATAGGTTGAGGAGTAAAGCCATTATTAAAAGGCAGGATATTTCGTCTGAGGATTGCTTACCGAAACCACCTGACCGATTCGCAAGTTCGGGTTCTCGCCCTTATCTAGGACATAGAACAAAGAGTTAGTTCTTAAACCTTGAAACATAATGTAATCTCCTATTATCTATTCTTGTTAAACAATACCCGTCATTAGCTGAAGGGTGTTAGTATCTCGCTCGAACCAAAACTGATAAACTCCAGTTCCTGCAATGTCGGCTACCGTCAAAGGATTGCCGTTGAACTTAGTTACAGCTTGGGTTACGCCATTGGTCTCGAAAAGGATTGGCAGCGTATTTGTCGTACCTGTCGGAATAGCTTGATGTAGGTTCACAAAGATAGTTCCCCTATAATTGACATTCACGAAGGCGTGGTTTCTGAACGAGAAAACGACATTTTCGGTGTTCACCGCCACGCCTGTAGATGCGATAGCTGCCGAGCCGTTACGATTAACCCATGCAAAAGGTCTCATCCATAACATAGCAGCCTCCTTTCCTAATTAACCCCAAAAGCTTGCATTGTTGACACCATTCAGACCATATAAGCCTGTTTGCCAAGCAACACAATTTGGAACAGCAGTAAATGGGCTATAAGGGGTAGTCACGGTCTCAGGCAACTTACACTTGATACCAGCTACCTCGTTCTGCAAGCCAGCCAATACCGCATTGATAGGAGCCACCGCCTGACCCACAATCTGAGAGGTCATTGCAGAAGACTTGAAAGTGCTGTTCTCCTCACGAAGAGCATCAATCTTGTTCTGCATTTCACGCATTTCAGCTTGTTTCTGACCATCAACGATAGTCTGAGTACTCTCCTTGATAGCGTTGTGTAAATCACAAGTCTGTCGCTGAGTCTCGTAAGCTACGTTGGAGAAACCACGCTCCTGACCAGTAGCCACGTTGTTGATGGCATTCTGCAAGGTTCCAGTCTGCTGACAGATAGCCAAGCGGTTCTCGCAGCAGCAGTTTGCAATCTGCTGAGCAATCTGCATGTTACCCTGCTGCAAAGCATTGATGGTCTGCATGCCGCTCATTCCAACCTGATTACCTACACTTTGAACCTGAGAGGTCAAAGCAGAAATGGCACTCTGAATCTGACCTTCAGTGCAGTTCAACTGGGTAGCCAAATTGCTGAGAGCATTGCGGTTGCCACCGATGGCATCCATCAGGAGACCACGACCATAGTCATTGTTAATCTCGTTGGCGAGACCACCACGACCATTATTGCCGAAACCTCCCCAGCCGTTACCTCCCCAGCCCATGAGGAAGAAAAGGAAGATTACCCACATGAACCATCCACCTTCGCCACCGAAACCATTGTTTCCCTTCATGGCAAGAAGGACATTTGGGTCAACACCCTGCTTCTGGAGCAGAGGCGCAAGAAGACCGAGCATCCCATTGTTAGATGTTGAGCCTTCGTTTCCGAATACATACGTTTTACTTTCCATATTATCCTGAATCTTTTGTTAAACACTAAATTATAATTCTCACTTTGTAACGTTACGAGCACAAAGATACGAATAATATGGATAGGGATTGATAAACTCGCAAAAGATTGCATAAGTGCGTGATGAGCAGAGATTTATGGTTACGGAAAAGGTCGTAAATATACAGGAGGGGCGATTGGGTCTCTCCTATATATAATAAGGTGTAGTTGCTGCTAGAGGTTCAAGCCATACTTTCGTGATAGCTTGCGGAAGAAAGCCTTCTTATTGGCAAAGTATCGGATAAGCGACTTATTCCACTTCTTTTCATGCCCAAACTGGTCGTGGATGCCTTCGGGTATCTTGCCATCGTGAACATACTTCTCAAATGATGAGATAGACTTGCCCATTTCGTGAGCACACCATCCCTTGTTGGCTTGCGTATCATTCATCATGGCAGTAAGAAGTGCCACCAGTTCCATATCTCCTTCCGACAGACCGCAAGGTATAGGCTTGCCTTCCGCTTGGGCTACTGCTGATTCATGTGCCTTATCTGCGAGAGCACGAAGTCCAGCTTCGATGATGACTGTAATTTACTAAATTGCGACATAAGCATATATAATTAAAATGAGTGTAATCAGGAACATATCACAATAGTACATCTGATTTGTGATAACAACAGAGTCGTACATGATATGTATCACATTGACTCCTGCAATATAGAGTATCGGGATGCGCCACTCTACACACAATCGGTGCAATACCTGACCTTTCCAAAGGGAAATCGGGTATAGAATGTAAGTGATGAAGTAGAAGAACCAGACAGGTTCCTCGTTCTCTTCATACCATAGCGTTATCTCCATCTTGTTGTCATAGAACTGAGATACACCATACCATCGCATAAGCATGACCAAGATAGGGGCATACTTGAAATAGAGTAAGTCAGTCTTAATCTTGCTGCGTTCAGGGAGAAGTTTTGTAATCTCTCCAATTAGTTTCTTGACTCGTATGTCATCGTCTTCATCTTTTTTCATAAGCCTTCATTTTTTAAGTTTATATTGATTGGATAATCTTTTGCTGATGTAATCACCTGAGATTCAGATATTCTTAGATGCTGCAAATATAAAAAGAAATAATGGAAACATAATAATTTAGGATATTTTTAATAGTTAAACTTTATAAATACTTACAGATTATCAGATTTACACAAGAATTAGAGGTGAAAAGTTTTAGATTGAAAGCAATTATCCCCCGAAAGCCTAGCACTTTCAGGGGATAGTCATATATGTATTACTTATCAGTCTTCGCCTTCTGGTTAGCCACAACTACCTTGTTAGCCTTCTCCAGCACGGCAAGAATCTTCTTTCTAAGTTCACGAATCTGCTTCATGTCCTCAGCGTTGTAGGCATCCTTGCCATCATCCAAGAAACCTTTCTTCAACTCGGAAATCTCCTGCTTGTCAAGAGAAATCTCGTCAATGGCATCAATGGCAACCTTGTTGGTGTTATAGTAGCCATCGCTCTGACTAGGAGCCGTATCTACCAAGAGGTCGTAGGAAGTCTTGAATCCGTTCAACTTAGTATAGAGTTGTTTCAGCTTCAAGTCCTCGAAATCATCCTTCGGAGTAACATGAGCCTTATATATATCCTCTGCATTCAACTTGTGAGGTCTATACTCCTCCCCACTCTCCTCGGCACGTTCCTTCTTCTTGTCTTCCTCATACTTCTTCACCTTCACATCATCCTGCTTGTACTGCTTATACTCCTCAGAGCCGTAGAACCGCTCCAGCATAGAGTAATCTCCATCCACCTTAGCTTGTTTCTTCAACTTGCTCAGGGTATTGGCTGCTCGGTCGTGATTCTCCTTCATATCCCAGAACTCATCGCCCTGTTTCTTAGTAACTGGTCTATCATCAGGATTGCTTACGAACTTGCTGAACAATGGAATATCAGCCACCTTGATTTCCTTAGGGTCGTTGAGTGACTTGGTAAGCACACCGAGCACCTGACTGCCCATGGTGTAAGCACCACCGAGATAAGAAGACAATACATGGTCAACCACGGCAGGGTTATTCAGGTTGTATCTTGGGTCACCGAAAGCATCTATGCTGTTCTGCTGCACATCAGGATAATCGTTTCCGATTGAGTTAACCATCTTGGATGCACGTACCAACCAATCAGGAGTGCCCACGTATGCCTTGGTGAAGTTCGGGTCATACTTATTATACTCTGAATCCTTGAATAATGGCTTACCAGTGAAGTCAACATTGAAAGCCAACTCAAAGACTGGGCGGATGGCATTCGGCATCAGACTGACTGCAATATTGCCATCATAGCCAGTAGGGTCGAGCGGAAGCATATCCACCACCTGACCGAGCAAGTCTTCTGCATACTGCCCCCAACTCTCATCAGCCAACTCGCCACCCATCATCTTGGATGCAATCATATCTCCTATTCCATAGAAGGCACGGAACTCCTGAGCAAGCGGAATCTTTACATACTCATGAGTAAACGGAATCCACATAATAAGGTTGTTTCGTCTATCCCACTTGGTAAACTGCCAGTACTTATCCTTATCATCATCACCGCCCAGCATACTCATCAGGGCAGCGTTAACGATAGGAACCAGCACACCGCTCGCCAACCATGATGCAGTTACAGCCGTGAACTTGAAAGGATGATGCTTAGCAAGCGCACCCAAGGTCTGCAAACTCTGTACTGCTGGGTTGATGAAGAGATAGAGGTTTCTAACCATCTGCCAGCCGTATTCGCCAGTACCCTTTCGGTTGAAGTTCAGGGTAACGTCCTTGGCATCATTCACAGCCTCATCAATGGAACGTCCATACTGAATAGAGGTCATGTAGATAGCGAATCGGTTGCTATCCTCAATCGCTCTGTTCAGGAACTCAATGGCATCCATGATGGTATGACCTACCTTCACTGGGTTCGCCTTCCATCTATCCAAATCCTTCAAGTCATTCTTGAATTTCTTCTTCAAGTCTTCAACGTCAAGAGAAGAAACAAAGCCAGTCTCGCCACCATTCATCATGAAGTCATAGAACATCTGTTCCTTTGGTGTAGCGTTTCCGTTGCTTACCTTCTCTCTCAACTTGCCGTTCTGATAGTCTCTCAGCATGAATCCGAGATTCCAAGAGGTAGCGAGATTCTTTCTGAGCAGATAGTTGTATCTGCCATCCTCACGAATAGCTGTAGATGCCAGCGTCATGGTCAGGTCTCGGAAGTAGTTGGAAGGAATGAAGAGAGGTGAAAGACTGGTGTAGGCAGCAGCCATCTTTCTGCCCAACCAAGCAGCAGCCCTATCCAGTTTGCCGCTCTGAATCTCTCTTACTCGGTGTGCTCTGGTATTGTTCATCGCCTGAGCCAACTGCGGGTCACCATTCACATAGATAACATACTCCTCGCCATCCTTCATCACTCTTACCTCATGTTCTCTCTCCTCGCTATGAGTCTGAGGATAGGCAATGTTCAATCCGTCTCTCTTCTGAGTAGCATCGCCAGCCTGAGCCATCTGCTCCATCTTCTTCTCGAAAGCATCAATAGCAGCCTTCACCTGATTGCTGTTCATCTGAGAAGTAATCTGAGGCGTAGCAGGAATCCACTCCTCGTTGCCGTTGGCATCCGTACTCTTCACATACCAAGCCTTGCTCAGGGTGAGCAGGGAGGTAGGATGATTCTGAGCCAAGAGCATCAGGTGTTGTTTCACCCAGTTCTTGTTGTTGAGCAGGATTCCACTCTCTGCCATATTCTCGATGTAGGCGATAGGGTCATCAGCGATAGAGGTTCGTCCGTTTGCAGTCTTCAAAGTCTGATTGAACGCACCCTTGCCGCCACCGATATAGTCCCATACTTGGTCGGCAGTAGTGCCATCCCAGCCACGGAGAGGAATATAATGGCTATACATATCACGCACATACTGATAAGCATCTTTGCTCATCATGCCAGCCTTATATCCATCACGGAGAATCTTCTTGGTAGCCGCATTCGTAGCATTCCAGAGGTCTTGCACCTCAGCCACATGCTTACTCTCAATATCCCTTACCAGTTTGTGAGCAGCTTCCTCAAAGTCTGAGCCTTCAAAGAGTGCAGACAAACCTGAGTAATCGTAGGCGATACCATTCTTATCATAGCGATAATCCATATAGGATGGAGAGTATTTCGCTCTTATCGCATTATCTCTTTGTCTCCAAGTAGTGAAATCAACTCTACCAAACTCCAAGTCGCTATCATTGATAATACGGTTCATATCGCCCTTGTAAGCCTTGTAAGCTGCACTTCTCTGAGCCACGTCCTCATAATCAGCTTCCAAAGACTTCTTGAAAGTCATCTGGGCATCACGCTCCAAGCCATGCTTAGCCATCATGTAGATACGTACATTATCATAGCTATCACCCAATACCTTCTTCATCTGATGATAAGCCTTTCTCAATGGCTGCAAGAACTGGTTATTGTATTCCTCAAACTCATTCTTGCCCTTGCCATGACTGCGATTCTCGGCAGTATAGGCATCCTCAGCCATGTTCAGGCGGTCAACACCCACTTCCTTCATGATAGCTTCCTGAGCCTTGCGGATAGCCAGCATACTATCTTGGAAGGCGATGCGTTTGAGTACAGAACCACGCTGCAACTCTCGGTTGAACTCTCCAAGGGCAGTATCATCACTCAGAAGATGCTGCTCGTAGGTTGGGGCAGTCTTCCAAAGAGCCATCATCTTGCGGTACTCATCTACTCTCTTCAGGAAGTCAACAGCACTCTCGCCAGCATTGCGTTGTGGGATGGTTGGTCGCTGGGCATCCTTAGGCAGATTGTTGTCCTTCTTCCACTGGTTCAAGTCATGCTCAAACTGGTCGTAGCGCAAGGAGAATCGGGTATTCCCCACGATATTGGCATTGTTCTCATCGAATATCACATAGTTGTAATCATCTTCCTTTGCGCCGCCATAAATGGTTCCAGCAGGGTACTTGATACCAACAAATCCTGCATCACTTAACAACTTACTAGCTGCTTCTTTAGAACCAAGCATAGAAGAAAGTTCATCATACAAGTCTTGACCTCTTACCTTACCATCAACACGACTTGGATAAATGGTCTCAATAGGCTCCTTGCCTATTCTAACCAACTCCTTATTTACCTTATTCAAATGAGATTTTTTCAGTTTATTCTCCCAGTCAAGATAATCTCCATTATCATCAGGAATATCCACATCGTAAAGATAAGCAATATCATCAGGAACAGCTATTTCCTCATTCTTCTTTGCAAGAATATCGCTAAGTTCCTTCAAATTATCATCATCAGGGAACATTTCTAGAGCAGAAGAAAGGTCTTTTCTCATAGCATCCAATCCCTTATCTACATCTTTATATTTATAGATATAGTGTCTTACCATATCTTTGTTGCTGTCAGACAAATCTGTCACAAATTCAAAGCCGCCATTATTTTTTCTCATTTTGGCACGTCTTGTGTAGTCCTCAGCAATTTCCTTAGAGTTGGTAACATAACCACCCCAACCAAATGCTTGCGAACCTTCGCCTTCACCCATGTGGTTGAAATCGAACTTGTCAAACTTAGCACCAGTACCATGATAGGTACGGATGCTAAACTTAGGGTCAGAGCCAATAAGCAGAGGAGCAATAACGTGTTCCGTCAACTGGGTAGGGATTCCGTTGCCGATGATGGTATGGCTCAGATTCTCAGAGAATGGCATCTTGTAATCATCGCTCACTCCTGATACTCTTGCGAGCACTCTGCCCATGGCACGATATACCTTACCATCAGGCATCACAATCACGTCACCGCTCTTGGTTCGGAGAGTTGGCAGCAGTTCATCTGCAAAGGCATGAGGAACCTTTCCGTCAGCGTAGGCACTACCCATCACGTACAATGGCTTGTCAATGTTTCGCCAGTCAATGCCATCAGCCTTCAAGCGAATATCCATCCAAGGAGCCACACCATTCTTCTTCTCGGTCAGGGTCGGGATAATATCAGCCACAGCTTCATACCATCCGCTCTTGTGTGCCATCTTCTTTGGCTTATCAGGAAGTTTGCCATCACGAACCGCACGGACAATCAATCTCTCTCGGTTGGTGTAACCGCCATAATCAGCAGCGTTATAGACATCAGCATCCCAAGTATAGCCGTTGGCATCAAGCGCATCCGTGATAGTCTTCATCGCATCCGAATCCTTATAGCCCTTCACGTTCTCAATGGTCACTACCTTTGGCTTCACCGCATTGATAAACTCAGCAGTACTAGCAGCAGTCTCCTTGTCAAGTTCCACCTCAGCGTGGTTACTCTTCGCCTGAGAGTAGTTCTTGCAGACTGGGCTGGCATGGAAATACTCCACCTCTCCATCAATCTGCTTCACCAACTCCTTAGGGTCAACATCACGGACATCAGCAGTAACGATGTGCTGCCCGAAGTTATTGCGATAAACACCGCTTATCTTCTCATCATACTCTACAGCAATAACTGGGTCGATGATACCCTTCAAGCCTTCCTCCACAAGACCGCCACCGCTAAAGTATGTTCCAGCCTTAATGAGTGAGCCATCCTTCAGGGAGAACTTAGGTTCCTCGCCAGCAATCTCAGCCTTGCGGTTCTCGCCCAGAGCCTGAGCAATATGAATCACCTTCTTATTAGCCATCTTCCAGCCTCTCGGCATATCCTCAATGGCAGACTTGATAGCATCATCCACCTCATCAGGAGTGTTCAGACTCTTCAAATCCTCAACCATATTAGCAGCACCATTTTCATTTCCGTAAGCCATATCACGGAGAGAGAAGGACACATCACCCACACCCAAGAAAATCTGGTCTTTGCGAGCCACGTCCTCAGTAGATTCAGCGAGAGTCTTTCTTCTCTCCTCAGAAGTCATGTTCATTCGGTCTGACACGTTACGAGCTTCCACCTCGCCTGAGAGACGTTTGTACCCTTCATATCCGATACGGCTAGACTTCTCCAACTTCTCAATTTGCTTGGTAAGGTTGTTGTATCTATCATTGATTTCGTACTTTTTTTTCTGCTGCTCATCAGGAGACATAGCATAAAACTCCTTTGCGACAGCTTCTTTCTCTGCTCGCAACTTATCGATAGCATCCAAGGCATTCTTATCAACTATCATTTCGCTATTGCCACCTTGTGCAAAGCCTTCCTTCTCCTGAATATAGTGCTGTATCTCGTGAACCAAGGACATTTTCAGAAGACGAGTTGAGGTTTTGTAATACGTATCCCATCCTGACTTTATTGCCTCACGAATATATCCAAGATTCAGAGTAATGGTATTGTTATAATAAGAACCACCCATCTTTGCTCTTCCCTTCTGAATCTTCACATCTTTCAATTCTGGATAAGCATCAAACAACTCAGGGTATTCCTTGAACAAATCGTTTGGTTTCTCTACAATATCAGAGAGAGTCAGAGTCTTCTTGTTTATCCATACCTTCGGGTCACGGAGGATAACATCAGGCATTTCGTATCTCCACTTACCATCAGCACCACGCTCCCATCCAGTAGCCGCCTTGATAGCCTTAGCCTTCTTTTTATTCTTCTCCATATCCTTTGCCACGGAGAGATTGTCCATACGGATGGTACGCTCCTCTGCCTTGTCAGCAGCAGCCGCACCACGCTCACCAGCGAGAGAGAAACGGATGTTGTCGCTACTATTGATAGCTTCATTGAAGGCACGGCTGCGGTCACCTTCCTTATTCGGGTCGTAGTCATACATTGGTAAGCCAGCATCCTCAATACCCTTGCGTACATCTTCGCCCAAGTTATCAGGAACTACGGCAGCAGCAAACTCGTTGAGACGGAGAGGTCTGTTGTACTTTGTCTCAAAGTATGCACTCTTCAACTCTGTCTGTACTGCATTCTTCAAGGCATCCAGCTTCTTCATGAAGGTAGGAGTAAGAGTAATACCATATTCTTTCTTGGCATACTTCTTAGGGTCAGACTGCAATACTATGTCGTGAAGTCTCTGCTCACCATAGAACACATCATTATACAAGAACTTGGCAAGGTCGTAATATACGCTAGACCATTTCTCGTAGAACGCTTCCTTATCCTTATTAGAAGACAACTTATCCTTGTTGGCACGCATTTCGTCAGTAGAATCAACACGGCTAGCTAACTTGGCGATAAAGCTGCCAAACGAAGTATATTCACTTCCATTGGTCTGCCCATCTGCTTCTTCCCTCATAGCCTTTGAAACATTTTCAAGAGTCTCAGGCACATACTTTCGGGAACCATCCCTAGTATAGCCACGGAAGATACGGTTCTTCGTTCCGAACTCATCCAGTTTGTTCTCCTGCCATCTGATGTAATCATCATAAAGACCATTCTTGTTGACGTAATTACTTGCCTTCACCTTAGACAGATAGAAGTCATACTTCTTTGTGTCGTTGTGCTCCTTCACCATCTGTTCAACAACCTTCTTTACATCGGATTTCTTTGGTGTACCATTCTTGTTAAGAAGACTTGGCGCATAGTCACGCTCAAAGATTTCCTTAGTCTGTTTTCTTACTTGTGGATTGATAGGGCTAGCCTTAACGCCAGTCTCCTCATACATCTTTCTTCTCACCTCCAAAGAAACCTTTTCCCAAGTAGGATGGATGATGGCATGCTTAGCCAGACTTGTAACCTTTTCATTCAGTTCAGGGTCAGTCTTCATACTATTCAGAATATCCTCAGCAGTAGGATGGTCACTGATAATCTCTTTCCAGCGATAATCAATTCTAGAATCATACTCCTTAATATCAATACCCTTTTCCTTTAAATACATCAACTCCCAAGCAGGAGCATTATTGTCACTTAGGGCATCCTTTGTCTGTCTCTCAATCTCAGCCTTAGCTCCACTTGGGTAATCAAGGCTATCAACCCAGTCTTCAAACTTCCGATACCCCTTTTCGCTCATTTCTCGTTCTACGGAAGGATAACGCTGAGTATAGGCATCAGTTATCCAAGTGCCACCAGTCTTGCCAGTACGCTTATCCAAAAGGGCAGAAGGAGCGATGAAGGAAATCTCTCCAAAGTTGTCGTGACCACTCTTGCTAGTATCAATCACAGCCAAAGAAGGATTGGCAAAGCCACCCAGTTTCAAAGCCTTTCTCAGCTTCTCCTCAGTAATGTTATGCACCCCAGCAAGAGTCTTCTCATCCTTCAATGAGAAACGAGGTTCTGCCACCGCCTTAATCTGTTTATCCAAATCTTTGTACTTTTTGAACAGACTATCCAACTCATCCTGATACTTCTCGAAAGATTTACTTCTCAAATCTTCCCAATCATCATCAGGAATCTCATATTCCTCTGTCATTTTGTGCTTATCCATATACTCCTTCATCAGTTGCTTGTGGTATTCAGCACGCTCTTTGCCCTTCAAGTTGTATGAATCCTCAGTTTCCTTCAATTCCTTCTTCAATCCTGCAACCTTTTCTCTGTTAGCCTCACGTTGCTTGAAAGCCTTGTATCTATCCTCATAAGTAACAGACGATAGTCCACCCTGCTTGTATTCGTGATACTCTGCACCACTTTCGTTGTCGGCATTCTTGTTTGCCACCACATCAGGAGCATTAAACTCGCTAGGAACATCACCCTTCACCTCATTCACTTGGTCAGCAAAAGGTCGGTCAAGGTCAAAGAGTTTGTAGTTACCCCAAGCATCCTTATACACATCATCCAATTCATTGTGAACTGCCTTGTTATAGAATCGTCTCCATCGGTCAGCCAACACTTTCTTCTCGTAATACTCAGGAGATTTTAAAGGATTGCTCATATCCACCAGAGCATATTGAGCATACTTGTTAGGACGGAGTTTGGAAGCATATTCATAAGCATCCTCAGCCGCTTTTCTCTGCTCCTCATTCTTGATTGAGAACTTCAAAGAAGGATGATTTAAGAACTCCTCGAAAGTTTTTGGCTCCTCAACCTCAACTTTTTCTCCATTTTTCTTGGTAGTTTCAAATACTTTTGCTATCTTTGCAACCGTAATAGAGTTGTTGGAATTGAGGGAAGGGGTCATGGTTACGCCTTCATTTTTACCGTCCAGCAGCTCTATTTTTGTTGCCTCATAGCTATAGAGCTTCTTGTTTTCTCTAGTTTTAACGTTTTCTTTCAGCGTAATCTTTACTCCATAAACATTACCACCTATGTTTACCGCACCAAAACATCTGTGAATCATTACATCTGGATTGATACCGAATTTTTCACTACGGACATTGTTCACCTTCTTGCGGTCTCCATGCTGATAGGCATCAACGCTTTCACGAAGCACAGAAGGAAGCACCTTTAATACACTCATGTGTACATCTTTGCTTATGCTTTTATCAATAGCCTTCTCCGATAAATACTTACCAACAGCAGTATTACTGATATTAATCTCACCCTTGCCGCCAGTTTCTTCATCATTGTAAGTTCTAACAATATTCTTCTTAGCCCATTCTCTTGCCTCAGCATAGTTCTTAAAGCCATGTTTCTCATCAGCATCCACAATATTTACTAGAGTATTTGCTATCTCAGGAGTCAAGCCATCTTTCTTCAACGAGAACTTAGGAGCATCAGCTATCTCCTGATTGATGCTATTCACAACATCATCAGTAACAATATCGCCCTTCTGAATCTGCTGAGGTTCACGACCAGCGTTCTTCACAAGTTCCGCTTGCTCTGCTCTGGTCAAGATACGGTTCACCTTCATCGCACCAGTAATCACCCAAGGGTCAGTCTCAGGGTTCGGGTTGGTACGATACATATAATAGCCATCAGTAGGCAGATGTTTCAAGCCAGCCAATGAATGCTGATACTTACCCGATGGATTGATACCTTCTTGGCGAGCTTCCTCCTGATAATCTACATCAGCAGCATACTCCACCTCAGCGAACACGAAGTTCTTAGGGAAGAGAGTCTTGTTGCCATCGGCATCCTTACGGTTGAACTGAATAGCATAAGGCACGACACCAAGATGCCAGCCTGGTCTATAGGCTAGCTTACCACTACCGCCTTGTGTTCCCTTGCCGCCCTGCTTAACCTGAGGTCTGCCAGTCTTGCTTTCTCCTGCAATAGGAGCCGCATCAGCATCGAGCCACACACCCACTGGAGTAGCAGCACCATCAGGGTTCGCTACCATTGGTGGATAGAGTTTGCCATCCTTCAACACGAACACCTTGTAGCCGATACCCTTCTTCTTAGGCTCAGGCTTTTGACGGAGAGAGAATGAAACATCTTCGCCAGTCTCGGAGTTTGTTATCTCGCCCTTGGCAGTCTTCACATAGGCTTGTTCGATGGAGCGGATAATATTCTTGGTCACATCGCTATACTCTGTGCCAAAGAATGCCAACTTAATCTTCTGTAATATCTCATGGATAGCAGCGAGCAGAGGATGAGACATCTTCATAGCGAGAGTGTGAGCCAAGTTGAGGTCACGAATCATTTCGCCTACCGCATCAGCAACAACCTCCTCAGCATAGTAATCTCTAGCACGTCCAGAGAATCCAGCATCGGAATATCTCTTCATGGTCTCATCTACCGCCTTATCGAAGACATCAGAACCATAGGTATCAAGTACAAGCTGAGTCAACTCATTGTATGCAGCAGGGTTCAGGTTCTTGATTTGGTGAGTCATTTCGTGACCAAAGATAAACTGAGCACCTTCCGTGATAGATGAGTCAAGAGTGATGAATATTGTACGATGAACGTTGCCATCGGCATCCGTAGTCTCCTGAATCCAGCCGTTGCCCAACTTGTCAGAGTACTGCCATTGAATGTTAGCACCCATCATCTTAGCCAATCTCTCGAAAGCCTTGCGAGTCTTCTCGCCCACGATATTGTCCACGACCTTCATATCATCCACCTTATTCTTCTCCACATCGGCAGCACGCTCAGATGTTGTCTGCTGTGTACCATAGTCTCTTGCAGAGAAAGGAAGGTCTTCCTCAGGTCTCTGTTCACCAAGCGGATTCTCTTCCGTTGCATCCTCAGGAACCTCAGGAGCATTTATATTCTCATTTGTCTGCTCATTTATCTTCTCATTCTCCTCATCATTCTCCTCATCAGAGTTCTCTTCCCCAGTCTTCTCCTCAGATTCAGGAGCCGTTTCTGTCTGTGATTCTGATTCAGCCTTCTGCTCCTCAGCGAATGCAGCGTTATCAGCCGCCTTCTTCTGCTCTTCAAGGATATTCTCAGCCTGAGTGATACGGAGATTTTCAATGTAATTTCTTGCTTCCGATGCCTTAAAACCGCTAGTAATTATGCTGAGCATGGCATTACGAATATCCTGAGTATCGAGTGATTCAAGGTTCGATGGACGATTCTCCCACAGACTATGTACGAGCGCATCAATGGTAGTTCCCTTGCCATCAGCAGCGAGCAACTGGGTCTTGGCAAAGTCTTCTCTGCTCAATCCAGTTTCCTGCTTAACACCCTTGCTTGTCTCTGTTCCCTCATAGTTGAGAGAGTGAGCACCGAGGTTACTAGCCACATACTCCTCAGCAGTAAGCGGAGTAGTATCGGTCACGTCAATACCAGTACCATCATACAGACGATGCAGGAGAGAGCCGATAGTTTCTCTATAAAGTTGTGATACAGCCTCAGCATCATCCTTCACAGCACTCTTCAATCGAGCGAACTTTCTTCTAGCCTTCTCAATGAGATTCTTTCTGCCCTCAGCAGTATCTTCTACCTTAGCCAGTTGTCGCTCATTATAGGCATCACGGATAGCGATAGCAGAGTCATAAGCCGCCTGAGCATCAGCAATCGCCTTCTCCTTGGCATCCTTTGCTGCCTTCTGCTCAACGAAAGTCTTGCCCTTCACGGTCATATTGCTTGCCTTGTCGAGTGCCTTCTTTGCATCAGTCACATATCCAGATACGATACTATCTGCATCATCACCAAACTGGGAGTCATACAACTCAGCAGTCTGTGCGGCAGTCAGCTTCGAGAAGTCAGGATTGCCATCCTCCAGCATAGGCACGATGGTTCCATCTTCAAGAGTAATGGCAGGAGCAGCAGTCTCCTCAGTAGGAGCAGCAGTCTCGCCCTCTATTGTAGGAGTTTCCACCTCTATCTCACCTCTATTCTCTCCACTATTATCCTCTATCATTGAGGTTTCAGGCATAGCTTGTTTGTATTCATCGAGCGGCATAGAAGAGATAGTTGCCACATCTTCTTTGTTCACAGCATGAGGAACGATTGTGCCATCACTCTTCAACTCCACAACCTTAGCCTTAGCACCAGCATCACGAATCAGGAACAACTTAGAGTCAGGATATTTGGTGTTACCATCCTTGTCGAGCACATCAACGAGCACAACGTTGCCATCATCATTGAGAATCTGATTGAAATCAAATGAAGGTTGAGTCTGCTCAATCTCCTGAGTCTGTTGGGCAGCACGCTCCTTCTCCATCTGTTCACGTTCAGCCTTGGCAGCTTCCAGTCTCTTCTGGTCTTCCATATCTTTCATCTGCTGCAAGTCTGCAAGCGAATAAGGATTCTCTGCCACGTTACCATCAATAGAGATAGCAGCAGAACCATCACCATAATCAGCCAGCACTTCATAGGTATGTTCTGTACCATCAGCATCAGTCACATTAAACTGGGAGCCAACTTCAATAGTACCATCTATGATGCCAGCAACTTCCTTGATAGCGTTCTCCTTAGCATCAGCTACCGCCTGAGCCTTCACATCATCAGCAGGGAGTTCTTCACCCAGTTCAGCGAACATCAACGCATCAGCATGTTCAACGCTATTGGTTGTCGGGTCATAGTACAGAATCATATCATCGCTATTGCTTACATCAATAGAGCCATCTTCATGAGTAGCAATATTACCACTGATAATATACACACCATAATCTTCCAAGCCGCCAGATGCTTTGATAGTAGCGTTACGGACGGAACCTCGACTTTGGTCTGTGTACATATCAACCCTCTGTTCTGCCTGATGAGCAGCGAGGTCAACCTTGTCTTGTGCATCATCAACAACACCTTGGTATCGTGCAGAAGACAACTGGTAGTCATATATAGCTTGGTCAAGTTTATCATTCTGACCAGTCATGGATTCCAGTTCCTCATCACTCATGGCAGACAACTGCTGTTCAGAGATACCCAATGCAGCCGCAAGAGTCTTCATCTGGTCTTCCTGCTGAATCTGAATATCATGCTTGTCTGCATCATCAGCATCATGTCCCTCAGAGTAAGCGTTGTCAATATCTGTTTGATGCTGCTCCTCAGGAGTTGTTGGCTCATTAGTAATCTCTCTTGCATTCATTTCAGCAGTCTTGGCAATATTGTAACCACGCATCTTCATCAGGTTCACACCATAGTTGACAGCAGCATTAATCTGCTCCTTGGTCATGGTATCTCTCTGACGGAGGATGCCTGCCAGTACACCGCCCATCTGCTCGTTGGTTGCATTATCAATCTTATCCTTGATGTCTGCCCAGTTATCGCCAAGAAGGTTCTCTGCATCACTATCAGCCACATTCACCTTGTTGCGGAATCGGTAGTACTGGGCACGATTGTAGATGCCCTTCACTGGTCGGGAGCCAGCACCAATCGCATACATGGAACCAACAGAGATAGCCATACCGCCAATGATGTCGAGTTGTTGTTTAGCATCACCAAGGTCAGAGAACTTATTATCACCATCCAGCAGAGCATGAAGAGGAATACCAATTTCCTCCTCCATCACTTCCTCACCGAAACCATTGATGCCGAACTTCTCCATCCACTTCTTGGAATTGGTGTACCAGCCACTCTTG
>CYGL01000206.1_pt1 | contig 30787 bp, 55 predicted proteins | sample 485531 | NCBI WGS metagenome assembly CYGL01 (sample SAMEA3497897, study PRJEB9818) | human gut metagenome | reverse complement strand
CCATATCTTGTTGCAACTGTTTCATAACACTGACATAAGTTAGGTTGTTATCCTTAGCCGCTTCTTTAATTGAGCTATATTGTTGCAACAGTTTTCCACTCAGATAATCATACTTGTTTATAGTAGACATTCTGCATCACCTCATCGATCTCCTCATCTGTAAATTTAGCACGTTCTTGATGATAGCGTTCTAATATATCGTCCATACCAATACCATATTTTTGGCATACTTGTTTCAAACTCATGTTGCGGCTTAAGATGTCTGTTATAAATTCCATTTTATTTCACCTCGATAATAAATTCATGATACACATTATTGCTAATTGATACTATAGTTTTTTGTCGTTTGGCCAGCCAAGCGTTAACCTCTTTAATACTGTTTGTAGCATAGACACAAATCTGATTTTCTGTTATGTAGTACCACATTATTTATCACCTCGTCTATACCAAATATTGCCAGACTTAAAAGCGATGCGATATTCTTTAACAAGCTCACAAGCTTCATAAGTGTCTTTAGCTGTGTCAATTACTTCGCCGTTGTAAATAATTTCATACATAATATTGATCTCCTTTGTTGTAACAAATATATCTTCTATAATTATAATACCATAAACAGCAAACAAAGTACAATGCTTTGTTGTCATTCATCTATGCGTTTCATGAAGCCATACTTTACTTTATATCTGCCTGGGTTCCAAGTGTCAAGTATATTGCCATTACCGTCAAGGTATGTCGCATGACCTTTGCAGATAGCGACCATTGGTGACTTAATTTCTTTAGATAATTTACTGACTGTTATTTTGTTGATCGGTTCTACATATTCCCAATCATGGTCAAGCAAGAACTGCATACCAGTTCGCATCTCATCTAGTTTCCAGCCTCGTTCATCGACTATTTTTATTAAGCCATCAAAAACGTCCATATAATTCATATCTAAAGCAAGCAAGATACTTCTGATCATGCAGTCACCTATATTTGCTTTGAAAGGGTTAGCATTGTATTCAATAAACATATTAGCATACTCCTTTGATTGTAGTTGTTTTAATACCTTGCATTGTCCACCATTTATACACCATTTTGATTGTTTCTTTTGCTGCAACTTCTTTAACTAATTCTTTTAAAGTGTAGCAAAATTCGCTTTCATAACCACCGCGTTTGATGATGTAGTAGCCAGATTCTTTTACTACTTTAATGTCGTTTGTATTATTTACTTCGTTCAATGCTGCTTGTAATTGTTTCATAGTTTTCATTTTTATAATCTCCTTTAGTTAATAACTTGATTCATTCTCTATAATTATAATACTACTTTTACAGCATAAAGTAAAATATATAAAAGTCATACTTACATGTAATTTAGACATAATAAAAAGAGGACCACTTAATCGTGATCCTCGTCATTACCTAGCCATAATACAATTGAGTAAATTACGTATAAGCCCATGAACCACTTTACCATATATGGTACGGCGCTCACGCATATCATCGTAGTCATAAACCCTGTAAAGGCTAGGAGATTTTTAAGATTTTTTATTGTCATTGTTCGTCATCCCCTTTAACTGTTCTAGTGAGTTTCTAATAATTGGCGGTACAGTCAAGCCACACTTGCAAGCGTTCTCTAAGACTGACAAGCCCTCGTTGATGATAAAGAAGTAGCAAGTTGTTAAGCCGATCATTTCAGTATTCATCATAATATCAAGATGATGCGCAAACGCTACCAAAGATAGTAGAACGATTTTCTTAGTTATGCCCTTGAACATCTTTCTACTATTGAACATCAATCTAGGGTTAATAAAACTAGCTAGCACCCCAACAAAGATGTCAAGAGCTATACACCATAGAAGCATCTCGATCTGAGGGGTCACTATCCCAAAACAGTAGGAGAGGAATGATACAACAACGCTCAATATAATGGTGTGGTCTATATTGTGCATAATATATCCTCCATACTATTATTATATCATAACGTTGCAACATTGTAAACAAAAAAAATAAGAGGCAGCTAGCAAACTGCCTCTTAGTATCAACTAACCATGGTTGACACGAGATAATGGATCACCTCCACTATTTAATCAATTGTTCAAAAGAATGAATAGCGACTTTAATATATTGGCGATCTTTAGTATCTAAGAAGTTTTTAATTGCTACAATACCTACAGCAATGCTTTTGCTGTCTGTATCATTTAATTTAAACATGGCGCAAATAGTTCTAATAGTATTTTCTGTTAGGAATACGTTCCAAAAAAATAGTTTAATACTGTTCATAGTTTGAGTACCTTTTATATGATCTGTCCTTGCACTTTGGTGTTAAGACGCTATCCTCAAATGACCAGCCATATTTTAAAAACCGTTGGCGGATCAGCTTTCTACTAGTACCATATTTTAAACTAAAATATTCTATAGAATTATATTCATTTAAAACTATGCCATATAATTCGCGTCTAGTGTTTACATTTTGAGTATATCGGTCAGCCCATCTGCAGTTGTCAGGTTCATATCCTTTGTTAACATCAATTCGATCGATAGTCAAGTTTTCTTGATAACCATTATTAATGGCCCAAGTATAGAAGGCATCAAAGTTGTCTAACCACTCTCGACAAACTTTTATGCCACGTTCTCCATAGTCATGATAAGTGGGGTCACGTTCATTGCAACAACGTTTTTTCATACCTTGCCATATTCTATATAATCTGGTGTCACATTTACCGTGTTTTGTTGTATGACGTCTACAATATAAACAAGATTTGATCTTTTTAAGATTTTGACTGGTTGTTGTCACTAAGTTGTCACAATCGCAAAGGCATAACCAATAGGTGCCTCTCTTGCTATAATTATGTAATCTATATAGCACTTTCAATTTGCCTCGTCGTTTGCCTTGCAAGTCAATTATTGGTTTGTTAGGCAATATTTTCACCTCCTTTATATTAATATTATATCATACTGAAATAGGGTTGTAAACCTTATGTCAGTCAGCTGAAATGTAAAACCCGTCAATAACCAAATAGCCTGTTTTGCAGTCGACTACTTTAAACATATTTTGAGGTTCTTTGATCTGTTCGATGCTTGTTATAACGGCATGCCCCATTATATAGTGCTTGAGACTATCGCCAATATATAACTCATCGGCACGTTTCCATAAGCCTCGACCTGTTGCAACAAGCGTGTCCTCGGTCACAATTATAGAACCGTATTGAGTTGTCAATCTAATCGCGGCGTCACTTGTTTCGTCTCTTAATAACATGTCATATCTGTTCATACAGTCATATGCATATTCACCAACCGTGTTGATAAAACTTGATTTTTGGAACATCAGTATCTCAACCCCTTTTCTTTGGCATCGTCAATAATGAATTGTAAATAAGTCTTTGCTTTTTCAAGGTCACCGACTGAACCAGCTCTATAAATATATTTAAGAACATTGAACATCCAGGCCGCTTGCATACTATCACCTAGAATTGCTTCTTGAATGTCACGACAAGGCACACCTCTGAAATTATATCTTGTTGGCATTTCATATTCTTGTTGCAACAATTTTTCAGCTTGATCGTCGTAGATCCATTCGCCGTCTTGGTCATAATGAACTTCTATTTGATACTTGCTACATAAATCTAAAATATCTGATGTAGGCTTATTTAATTGATTTGCGATTGTTGTTATAAAAGTCATATTATAACACCTTTCTAATAGGATCATGATGATCTTTTTCTGTCCAGCTGCAAGAGGTTTCTCGACAGCCTTCGCACATTCGCATCATGTCAGCATTGAAAATATTAGGATATGCTAAATTAAATTCTTTATATAAGGCAAGTGCCAATTCTAAGCACTCTTTAGAATTTCGTCGGCATAACCGTTTTTGTAGGAATTCGAACCAAGTTCTTAGATCACCGGTCATTGTCAACTTAACATTAGCACCTAATGGTAACAAATAGCCGCATTGTTCTTTTGGATAACCCTTATTCATTGCTTCAACATAAGCGGCGGTCTGTTCTTTGATTTTGGTGTTTAGCCAATAGTCAAAGCCGTCATAAGTATCGACGTTAGTCATGTCACTACCAATTGTAGACTCAACCGTAAAACTGAAATGACGATGGCGAGTAATTTGAGCCAGTAATTTTTGACTCACTTCAATATGAGCACTTGCCCATGTGTGTTCTAAAAGTGACAAGTGACCAGATCGCACAGCTCGCTCTAGACCCTTTTCAGTACATTTTCTGTTGTAACAGTTTCCCATAGCTTCTACAGGAATATCTAAATTATTGAATGTAATACGATTAATTTTCATTATAGCCTCCAGTACTACCAAAACCGTTGTCGCCGCGTTCAGTTGGTTCGAATTCGTCTACATATTCTAAATCAGTAATATGAATGTCATGCACAACTAGCTGCGCGATTCGATCACCCTCATGGATAACATATGTGTCATCACTCATATTAGTATAGCAAGCATGAATCTCGCCAGTATACTTGGCATCGATAACACCAATGCTATTGCTCATTCTAAGTGGTGTCTTAACCCCGATCGAACTACGTGGGATAACATATGCCACCTGGTTCTCAGGAACAGCAATGCCGACACCTAAGCCCATATTATAGGTTTCACCTGGGAATAATACCTTTGTTTCAGCGGCTTTCAAATCAAGGCCAGCATCAAAAGCATGTTGCCGCTCTGGCACACAGTTTTCATTGAATAACTTAATTTTCATTTATACCTCCTCATAGAAGCTACCAAAGTCAGCAAAAATTTCTTCGCTAACATAGAACGTTGTTTTTGTTTCACGCACATAGCTTAGATTGCGTTTCATCATTTCTTTACGACATTCGCGAGCAGTACCTTCAAAAATTACTTCATTATTTAGCATCATCTTTAACATTTTAATTACCTCCGTTTAATATACCTTCTATAATTATAATACACTAAATAGAGGTAAATGTACAATGCTTTATTCGCAACCTAAGAATGAGTTTATTCTCTTCCAAGCTTCATCAATGTACCATTGACGATTTAGCCAGTTAGGTACTTTCATATTCTGAATATTGGTGTTCACTATTTTGCAATGATCTGGACAATTAGCAAATTTTTCAGGTTTTTTGTCTAGCTTGCACTTATATAAAATATCGTCAGTCTCGTCTTTCGAAGCAAATACTCTATAGACTTTGTCAGTCAATGTCACATTATTGTGTATAGCATGGTTATATTTGCCTGACAATTTGTATGTCTTCATAAATCGCATCATATCTAATTCTTTAGATATATATTCTTCAGGATCAACGTTATTGACAAAGTACTCGACTACGGCATCGGCTACAATTGGAAGGTCATTATCAATAATCTTTGGTTCCTTAACCGCGCCGCCTTTGCGCTCGATTTTACCATTATCAAAGATCGCAATATAGTTGTTAACGTCTCTTTGATAAAGTGCAGTAGTATAATCGTACTCCATTGTCATTCTGGTTCTTTGTTCCCAAGCTTTGACAATCTTATCAAATGTGTCCCAGTCTTCATTTTTAACTTTAAAGACAATGCCATCAGTATTTGACTGTACCAGCTGTGTCCTCGGCAACGTTTCGCAAACGTCCTCAATTAACTGCAGGATCATCAATTGGCCATTGATACATACCTCGCGCATGCGCCTAGGATCATAGACATCAGACATAGTTTTATAAGAGTTGTCTTGTTCTCGTTTACCAGCGCCAGACATACCATATGTAGAGTTGAGGACCAGCTTCAATGGTTGTTGCAACGAATTACCTTCTTTTTTATATTTGAGTCGTCGCTCACGTATTTCAATATATAATTTAGGATCAGGTATCGCTCTAGACAGTAGACTCCATTCGATCATTATTGTTGGGTACATTGAACCAACATCGGCATGCACCATTTTTGATTCATTATCACCAGACCAAATATAATTCGGTATAGCTCCGTGTAAGCCACCTAACGCGAAAGTATGTTCTGTGCCATATAGATCTATATCTAAACTTGCAGATGCATCTTTTGACCCTCGAATACTATCAAAAAAGTCAATTACCTCTTTATGTTTATATGAATAATCTTTTACAGCTTGAACATATTCAAAATCAAATTCTTGATCCCACTCTTTTGGTGTCAGCTTCCTAGCCTTTAGAATTTTAGCAGCGAGCTGAGCTTGAGTCTTTTCCATACTTGATAATGGTTCACCAGCTAATTGGCAAAGACCAAAACGGGCCTCAAAGCTGTCCTTAGTATTCTGGAACACCAAAGCCGTGTTATAAACGTCATCATGACAATATGCGCGGTTAAGTTTGCGCTCTTCTTTTGTCAATGGCCTAGTCAAGTTGAAATCTACATCAGTTTCATGAATGTTGACGCCCATATATGACTCAAGTTGTTTCAAGCTTTTACTGAATACCATGCAATCATATATATTTAATTTTATAGATCTAAATTTGTTAGTGAATGACCAGCCAGGTTTGCCAGATCTAATAATATAATCATTGACAATTTTAGGGTTGATACCTAGCAAAATCGCCTTGATAATATACTGGTCATACCCTTTGCAGTTGTAACCGATCCATAAATCACTTTTATGTTTGTTATAGAACTGTTGCAACAATTTTCTATCATTTTCAATATAAGTGAATTCTTTGCCGTCGAATGCTACTAGCAGCCAATCATAGGCAAAAACTTCGGTATCAAAAAAGATCATGCCTCAATAACCTCAACGTTTTCATTCATGTGTAAACTTAACTCTTCGAATTCTCTAAACTCCTCGCAACCTTTTTCGTCAATTAGTTGACCACTTAAAATTGTAAATAGGCCATTTTCGCTCGTTTCAATATTTGTCACTTTCATAATAATATAATCTTCACCATAATTCTTTTTAATAATCATTATTCGTTACCTCCAATCATTTTAGCAAGTTGTTCATCACCATTCTCGCGAGCGAGATATGCCAGCCAGCTGTCAAGCTCTTTGCTGTCACTTTCTAAATAAATATTATATAAGAAATCGCTCACATAAGTTTGTGCTTTAGTCAAGTTCAATAGGATCACCTCCTTTTAGTGGTTTTTCATTTTTGCCCTGATGAATGTTTCTAATGTTAGTCATATCCAGTTTCATCTTTTTGATGTGCCTTTTATGCAGCATGTCAATTGGCATTGGCACATAATATAAATGTTCATTATCATGTGAATAGTATTTCACACATAACCATTTGTCTTTAGGCTTAACCAATAAGCAATCTCCTACTTTCATAGTACACACCCCAAGAATACAATTAATAATACGATCCACCAATAAGCAACTACACAAATGACCGTGGCTAACAAGCCCATCATTAAATAATCTACAAATTTATTCATAACGTTTCACCTCCTAAGCTACTTTAATGTTGATAGTTTCATATTTACCATAGCGGCGGGTCAATGTCAATACATTGCCATCTCCAATCATATCTTTTACTAATTGTTTTAATGTGAAAGCACCGATCATGAATTTGCCATGATTTACTTGTAATTGATAGCTTGTGCTTTTACCAGTGATGCGACCAGAAGTAGTCACTTTTTTAACTTCAATCTTCATGCCTTCATTTAAGTTTTGCAATTTTTCTGTAAGTTGTTTGCAAGTCATTGTTGTTTCCTCCTGATTAATACTTGATTCAATCTCTATAATTATAATACCACATCAGGTAGTAAATGTACAATGCTTAGTTTGCATAATAAAAATGGCCGAGCAGCATAACCACTCGGCCAAGTAACTTATATACTAGTTATCATACACGTCGTTGATATAAAGGTTCTTAAAGTCGTTTTGAGTCTTTTGTTCGACAACAAAAGTGCAGTTCTTGACATCACAGAAAACTAGTTCGATCTGTGTAGCAAAGTCATCAAAGTCGCCAGTGAATTCCACCACCTGAGCTGCGCCAAGACTATTTAAGAAAGCCGTGCAAGCACGAACGCAGCCAGCGTCATTTCTAGTGCCAGTTAATACTTTATTGATCCAGAGGCGTTGGTTCTTGAATTCACCATCTAAAATTTTAAAACTGCCTTTAAGCATCAATTTGTCACCGGCTTTATTAGTGCCAAGCTCTAAACTAACAAGGCTACATTCATATTCACCGTCAGTAGGGTCTTTATATTCTTTTTTAGTTTCTTCTTTATTAGTTTCTAAATCAGATAATTGTTTATTGTAGTCATCCATGTTCATATTGAAATCTTTAAAGCTCATAATTACCTCCTAGTTAAAATGGAACCTGCTCTAATTCTTCTTTAGTGATCCGACTTGTACGGCGAGATCGTCGTTTTGGTTTTGGCTCTTCTTTAGTGTTATCCATAGCGTCTAGGTCCTGGCTGTCATCTATTGCCAGTAAACCATTGCAAGCATACTTTCTGGCATAAGAGGAACAAGCACCAGTCAATTGGGCGTCGTCCATGCCTTTCTTGCTGTCTTGCTCTCGTGCATAACCTTTACATTGGCACAATGTGCCGTCTTCACAGTCAACTATAGTTGCGGTAGCTTCAATATATGTTCGATCCTCTTTTGTTACAACATCGTCAGAGATCATAATAGCACACTTATATTTTTTAAGTAATGGCTTTACTGCCTCTAAGATGCCGCTCAAGTCTCTATAATCATAGCCACCAAATGAGTTGCGTTTATTCTTAGGTGCCTTTAGTTCAAGTTGAATATTGGCTAATTCTCATAGATCAATTTCTTCACCCCGCTTATAATCTTTTACTGGTTCCATGAACCGAGCCACGTACAAATCTGCATTGTGTACGATATACAATAGTTCGAATATATCTAGCATGGCTTGGCGATTTTCCGCTTGGTAAAAGCCATCATGATTGATGATACAAACTTTTTCATCTTCTGTCATATCGACATATTTTGACAATTGTAGTACACTTCGCCAGGCATGATTTTTGATTCTTAGATTAGGGTTAATCTTAATTGGCTTGCTGCCACTAAGCTTTCCACTTTTTAAGGTATTCGGTACGTAGTACTCATCACCTTTCAAACCGCTCTTTCCAGTGTCATGAGTTAAAGCACAAAATATGACACTTTCACGACTAATAGTGGACCTAAAACTTTCCCATAGTTTTAAAGCATAATCACACACATTCAATGAGTGTTGCAGCAAGCCACCTTTTTCATTTAGATGATACGTACTACTAGCCCAAGCCGTGTAGAAATCACTTTCACGATAATAATTGATTAGCTCGTCAATATTATCTTTTTTCGTTTCTCTTAGCAGACTTTCAAATCTTTCAATGTTTGTCATTTTCTATCCCTTGCATTAATCAGCTCATATGTTTGGTATAATAAAATTTGATACATAGCTTTTTTTGTTTCGTCGTCATGATCAATAATAGCCTGTAAAAAGCAGGTGACATCGTCATAATTACTAGGCTTTAATATAAAACCATAACCGCCACTATTTAGTATTTGCTGCAATATATGTTTTTGTTGCACTGATAGCAAGCTATTTTCTTGTTTACATTCTATTCTAATATCGATACTATGAATTGTTATCGATAAATCAGGAATGCCTGGGGTTGTCATATAACCGCCGTTAAACACTTTTTGGTGATAACCGATGTCAGGTACAGTTTTATTTTGTTTCAGAACACCAAATGCATATATTCCCTTTTTTGCAAGCCAGCTTCTGAGTTTGTTCTCTATAGCTTTCTCTTTTTGTTTATATTCAATTTTAGGGATATAAAAAGCATCTTCAACGTTCCAGCCTAGCTTTATCAATCTATTATAGATCGTTGAACGTGTAACAGATAATTCAAGTTCGTTTATCCATTCACTTAGTGATTGTGTCTTGCCCTGATAGTGTATATTCAATGTATTTCTTCTATTGTTTGATTGTTCATATAATGTCAACCAGCGACAATTGTCTGGTGCATAACCACCGTTATTATCAATGCGGTCGATAGTTAGGTTATCCTGATAACCATTTTCCATTGCCCAGTTATAAAAAGCATCAAAGTTGTCAAGCCATTCATCACAAATCTTTATACCGCGGCCACCCCAATCTTGGTAGCGATTGTAGTTTTTGTTGTAGCATCGATTCAACATGTTTTGATATATGCTATATAGCCGAGTATCACATTTACCATGTTTTGTGATCCTGTCACGATTTAGGCATCCACATGATTTAGTATGACCTCGTCTTAATTCGCGACCAATTACATTAGTATACTTGCCGCAGTCACATTGGCATTTATATACTATCAGTCCGCTTTTGCGTTCTGGCAGTTCTTCAATCACAGTTAGTCGACCAAATTTTTGGCCTATCATTTGCATATCATCACCTCCGATATATGTATTATATCACAGGTGCTGCTTCTTGTAAATATTTAAAATATGCCAGATTGTCATACATGTAGGAGCAAAATTCCTGCCATTCACTGAGTTTATGATGCCGACGCTGTTTATAAATGTTCATAATAACTTCATAGTTCATTGCGACCGTACGCGTTTGATTATATGCACTTGGCAGCAACTGAATAATGGTTCTCCATAAACCTTTATTTTGTTTCATACCTTCTTTATAATCTCTGATCCTGGTGTTCAAATTATCAAGAACAACATTCACAATGAATTCATTGTCGTGCATGTCCTCAAAACTAAAATCATGAATGCTCAATGGTCGACTACATAACTTGTGCATAGTACTTTGACTATTTGTTGTAACACCTACTTTATAAGTGTCGAACTCTTTCCACCAATAGAGCGGCGCAGTTATATCGCAGCTGATCATCATCTGGCGAAGTACCTTTCTATGATCAGGGCCGGCTTTAGTTAATTGTTGCAACAGTTTTAGATCATTATCGCCAATCTTATCATCAGTGCTATCATTTAGGTGCCATGAGTTCATTGGGTTCCTCATGCCTTTCATGGCACTCTTAAAGCCATACGTTTCTAGGTTGTCAATTCTTAGCATTGTCCCTCCTAAATAGTTCATCAGTATAATCTCGTTTCAGATCTAGAGTATTATATATTTTCTGTTCAATGCTGTTTGCTGTCATCAACTTCCAATATGTGCATTTACTAGACTGCCCGATTCTATGAATTCGTTTTTTAGACTGTTCAAAGAAGTCACTCTTAATCGGTGGCGAGTAGTAGATCAGTTTGTTAGCTTTTTGTAAATTGACACCAGCTGAGCCTGATTGGTATTGAACAAGTGTCACACTGTCCTCAAAATCGTTGTAACAGTTTAGTTGTTTTTCATGACCGTTGATATAACTAATAGGCCGTTTTAATTTTGACACTAATTGTTGCAACAGTTTTAACTCAATATCGAAGTTATAAAATATGATCACCCTGTCATTTGTACTTTCAAGCAACGTTTTCAGCATATCTAATTTTTCAGATGAATTACAAAGCTGCCTTAAGTACAACATATCTTGCGCTGGACCATTTGAAATATATTCAACCTCGCCGCAATCGACGTAGCCATCTTTTTCGAACGTTTTATAATATTTTGACTTTTTGACCGGGACATCAATAAAGCGCTGTTGAGGTAGATCGATAACTTCTTCAGTCTTCATAAAGACACAACCTAAATCTGACATTTTAGATTTAAGCTCGCTAACATTTTTATAAGGGTTTTTCTTGCTAAGTACTCTAAACTTAACGCCTGCATTTTCCATTTCAAAGAAATTGCAATATCGATCTTCATATGAACGTTTATTCATATTCAAACCTAACATTTTTAGCTGGGTATATAATTTGTCATACCTAGCATTTGATGCCGGCGTGCCAGATAAAAGGATCACATTTTTATAATCGAGCTTTAAGACGCCCTTCGTCTGCTTGCTGGTGTTATTGGCGATCGCTTGAGATTCATCTAGCATCAATGTAACACCTTTTACTTTTTGCAGTTCTGGCCGTCGCCAACAGCTCTCATAATTAATAACTCCCATTCGTAGATTATTATCATCACTTATAAATTGTTCAAGCTGTTTTTTCTTTGTCAAGTCATACCTAGCCCATTCTTGATGATTGTCTTCAAATTGTTGTAACCATTGAGGTACGAGTGACTTTGGACAAACAATTAAAATAGGATCCTCGAATGACGTTGCTTTAACTGAGCCAGCAAATGTTTTGCCGAGCCCCATATCCAAATATAATGCAACCTTGTTTTTATCTTTTAGTTGTTGCAACACTTCTTTTTGATGAGGATATAGTTCGATAATATCACCTCCCTATTTTCTACATGACTCAATGAGCGTATATGCAGAAAGTATAATAACAACAAGAAATAATATCAATTCCTTAGTGTACATAAGACAATGCACCGATAATGCCTAACATAATTCCATAGCAAACAATTGCAATGATAATGGCTGTCTTATCCATGGTATACCTCCTATTTAAAGAATCGTAAAAATGTTTTAGGGTCAAGAATGATAAAACCAATTAGCCAAGCAGCTAATGGCATGCTGAACCAAATCAAAACGTCTAGCATATTAAACTCCTCCTTTCAAACAATAATAACCTAATACCATGATCAAGATAATAACTAGTAAAGTCATACGGCTAACCCCCAATATAAACTAAAGCCATTGTTAATAAAGATAGCGTTGTTATAACACCTACAAAGAAATTAAAAGCGATAAACCAATTCCAGAACATTTTTATTACCTCCTTGTTTTATATGCTCCTTACACTTATTATAATACACTATGTTGCAACGTTTGTACAATATATAAAAAGCATAATAAGTATTACATAAAGTAATAGCTCCCCACAGAGGAGGAGCTATCAATCATATATTATTTAGAGCAGCAAGAGCAACCGCAATCACATTTTTTCTTTGGTGTTTCGTCTAGCCAAGGTGCTTTATAGACCTCGCTGACATCCATAGCGTGGCCACAAACATCACCTTGATCTGAATATTGCCACATATAAACATCTGGATAATCACATGTACTATTATATTGTGCACACCAGATAGGTACCCAAGGCACCTGACTATACATATATGTCTCGTCCCACAATAACGAGTAGCCGCTATAGATGCCTACGAATGGCCAACCTGCATTATTTAAGCGGTTGACAAAGTCGCACATAATATTTGTAATACCTTGATAACTTAAATTGCCATTATTGATATGACTTCTTAGGCGAGTATGATCTTCATAGTCGTACCAAATGCCAGCTTGCAAATGCCAAGGTGTCAAACCGATCTCAGCTAATTTATTGATCACCCAATTTGCTTCGTAGCCACACGTTTCTAGGTCATATGCATGACTAAAATAATAAACACCTACTTTTAAACCGGCTTCGATAGCGTTTAAGATCTGAGCGCGGCAGCATTCTGTCTCATTATAAGACTCGCCGAGTTTGACAATTACAACGTCATAACCTTGTTCTTTTGCTTTTTTAAAATCGTCGACACTAGTGAAATAATCTTGCCAATCAGAAATATCAAATGCTTTCATATCTTATGCCTCCCAACCAATAATAATGGCTTCACAACTGCCAGTATAGCGCTCGTTCCAGTTAGCAGATTTGTATGCAACAGTACCGATTGTGCGGACGCTCCAAACATTAAAGGATGTTGTTGTCTTTCGGCTAATACCACGGCTACAAGAATAAGCATAATAGTCACCTGTCACGTTACCGGTATCATTCAATTGAATTGCTTCATCACACTGGATAACACTATATTGAGTATTAGCCATTGTCACTGGTAACGTTACAACGCTCTGACCGCCAACCGTAACCTTGAACATGACACGGCCGTCAGGTAGATATGTCTTCCAATGAGAGGCCTCTTCACCTTTTTTGGTGCCAGCTTTATTAGTAGTTTTCAAAGCAACTTCCTTGCCGTTAATTGTGATCATGCCTGTAAGTCGACCACCGGTTAGACGGCAAATAATCATCAAGCTGAGATTTCAGAGCATAAGCAGACAAATCGATCGACGGTGTATCACCACCGCCGTCAGAGCCTGCTTAAGCTTGAAATAGTTTTCATAGTACTATCAATAATATCCATATTGGCATTGAGTACACGAATGTCAGCCCAGTCATTTAAGTCCGGCTTTGTTAGATTATAATTCGTTGTTTTTAGTAGTCCATTATTTCAACTCCTTATATTGTTAGCAACAAATCAGAACGCTTATTTGTTAACTCATCAAAATAGTTTTGAAATTCTGTTTCATTCATGATGACAAGAACGCCATCTTTAAAGACATCATATTCGTTTTGACCGTCAACAGAAATGGCACACTCACTAACGCCTCTTAGCTCAGACAATTTGATGTTTATAGCATTGATCTCGTTCTGTAGGTTTTCCTGTTTGAACTGGTTTTCTAATTCAGTAGTATCAACTTTTACAACTTCATAATAGTTGCCTTTGTCTTCAATTGTGCAGTCGTTCTCGTTGCACCAGTCAGCCATATTTTTATATTCGGCATCACTAAACTCTTTTTTATACATTCTAGTTCCTAGCATATTATTTCACCCCTCGGCCTATAGCGATCCAGAAAACTATGTGACCATATGACTTTTGGTCGCAGATAACATCAAAGCCAGTGGTCGTAAAATTATAAGTAGCGGACCACCAATCACCACCACCAGATGGCTTGCCACTAGTGCCATTACTTTTGCTAACCACTACGGCATATTGAGGGTTAGCAAATGGTGCTTGAAAAGTAACATGCTGAACGTTACCAGCGCCATCAGTAGGGTTGACATAGCCCCATTGAATCATTGTTTTAGTACTCAATTTTGTATAGCCAGAGTGCCAGCCATTTTCAGTCCATAAATCACGAATGAGTAAATCTCCATTGAACCATGTGCCAGTGTCATCAACAACAAACTCTTGACCGTTAGGACAATAAAACTTAAGTCTATCGGCTTTCATCTTTAGAGTCGGCAATACTTTATCGTTAAACGTAGTAGTATTAAACTCGATAAAACCATTAGTATCTACCTGATTAAGCTCTAGGTAAACGCCATATGGTACCTTGATATTTCCTTTCATAGTACCGCCGGCAAGTGGTAAATAGTCATTCATTTTGGCATTTGTTCGCTGCAAGTTATCGTCCAAAAATGTCCATATTGTTGTTCAGTACCTGAACGTCGACATCATCATCATATGATGGCTTGCTCAAATTTAGATTTTTTAGTATAGTCCATTATGCCTACCCATAAATAGCATTGTCATAAACATCGTCCCAAAGTACGTTCTAAGATTATAGCTCCAATATTTACCACGTATGACCGTCTTCTCATCTGACCATTTATGCGGTAAAGGTTGGCGCCAATTTAGGTACTCTTCTTTTGCATAGCCCCAACTATGAGGTTTACAATAATCGATCCATCTGTTATGTGTATAACTTCCAAACTAAATTAAAACTGTGCAGGGAACACCGCCATATAGTGTTCTAAGAACATTTGATAATAATAGCTTGCCGGATCATACCTAGTGCCTACTTTTGTTGTATGCGTTACAGTCGCGTTGCCGTCATAACTAACTTCGCACTTGTCGCCAAACCAATGATTGACAATATCTTGTAGCAAATGCAAAGTACACCGATAGCTTGCTCGCCATTGAGTTATAATAGCACTTCTTCGATCATCTAAACTGTCTTTGCTGTCCAGTGCCAAGTCTCGCTCATATAAAGAGCAGCCATATTCATCAAGCTTAGACAGAAATATATTATTGTAGTTAGTATGGCTTAGCTTATCAACTTCGTTGATCTGTGACAAGTTATAAATTTCATTTACCCACTTATCTTGACGGTATAATGTCGGCAAGGTCTTTATCATTTCTTCTTTAGTCATGATATGTTACCTCATTAAGAACACCACACTCATCTTGTTGCAACTGCAAACTATCATGCGAACCATTCAAACGGATCTCTCTATAATCATCAACATTTTTTGTCTCAGCAATGACTAAACCAATTTTTGCTAATGAAATATAATCTTTATTGAATGCACTTGTCTTGATGTACCGGTCAAGATTAGCTTTGATCGCTTCTTTAGTTGTTTCAAGATTAGCTGCTACCTTGAGACCATAAATATCGATATTGACATTTTTAGTTGTAGCTTTAACAACAGTTGTCACAGCACCGATTGTTGCAACGCCAGAACCATCACCATTTTTATTAGGATCAATATAGGCCTGAACTCGGCTGATCAAGTCATCGCTAGCAGGCTTGAAATCATTGCCGATCAAAACGACCTTGACGGTATTAATACCGTTCCAAATAGGTATGCAGCGAGCTCGACCAACACCGTCAACAGATTCAGCCCATAGAACATACTGATTAGCATTGACACCGTTGACAGGTGTTCTCAACTTAATATAATAACGTTCTCTATAGTCTGCATCTGTTTCAGTGTCATAGCCCCCTGTTAAAGGCGCATTATTTGTCACTTTATAAATGCCTTGCAAAGTAACTGGCATCTCAGTTATTTCATTGATGCCTATATTCATATCATAGCCACCTGCTACAGACTCGATCGCAACAGTGTCACCGCTATGAACCTCTTTCGATTCTGTTGCAACGAATTGGATGCCGTCAACCGTAGCAAATAAATCACCTTTTAAAATTGAGCCATTACCATTGACAATAGTAATCTCGCCTTTAGACTTCGTTGCGCGTTTTCTGTCAAGGCCCGTTCTTTCAGAAATAAACAAGTCTAATTCTGAACCAGCTAGATTTTCAACATCAAACTTCAATGCAGTGCTATAAGCCAGGTCCCAGCAATCTTTGACACCAAAGGCAAAGCCTCTAGTCAAATCATATGTAGGGTACCCTTGACGTTTACGATAGTCATTATCAATATTAGTAAGCATCAGCTTATGAATATCGTCTAGACTTTTGTTGTCATACATGTAGTATAACCTCCTCTCCAAGATCTGTGACCAGTGTAAAAGTGAAAGTACCCTTATCAAAAGTAAAGTCTCTGACATCAGCGACATGGTCGCAGCCATTTAAAATAGTGTGCTTTAGCCGTCTAATAATCTCACTTACTTGCACACTGCGTGGTAACCTATAACCTACAATGTCTGAGAAGTCCATACCAAAATTCTCGTCATAGATTTTATATTTGTCTTTTTCTACTTTTATAAGCAGCTCGACCCATTGCTTGACTTGATCAACTTCAGTTGGTGCTTCATCAACAATAAAATTGTTAGTGCTATAATCAAACTTTATAGATTTAATAAGTATCACCTCCTAACATATTTAATTATATCATTTTGTTGCAACAATGTAAACCCTAAATTGCCTGATTATTGCAACCTTTTAATTGTCTTACAACGTCGACAATAAAAAATTGTTGCTCACTCTCAGACGGTATGACAAGCACCAAGTCACCAGGCTTCCATACTTCATCAAGCACGATATCGCCTGTGCTTGTTGATGTATAACTACCACCTCCGTGAGGGCAGCTCACTGTAATGCTGCCAGATTGCTTCATACTACTATAAGTGCTTTTGCGCTCTAACAAATGATAAGCAACATATAATTGATCTCCGCTAATAGTGTACTTGCCATCTTGAATTGTTACAACAGCTGGACTTGTCGATACTATTTTACCAAGCATAGGACCCATTTTTGTTTTGGGGTTATCTCTACTTTTAAACTGACCAGCAAGCTCATATTCCCAACTAGACATTGTTAACCTCCTCATTTAATACCAGTTCGCAGTCCATAGTATGATTACCCATATCATATGAATGATGACAGCTTGTAACTAAGTACTCCCCAACCAGATTTATGTTAGGTTGATTGAACTTTAATATTCTACCACTTCGAACATAGTTGTCTCCTAACAATGTTGCTTTGGTTGCTTTCGTTGGCCATGCCATTTGTTTGAGTTTGCTGTTCGCGATCGCCTGAGCCTTAGCTTTTTTCTTGTCGTCAACTTTTTCATAATGAACATATGTGCCATATTTCTTTTGACTCTCTTTGTTCTCAGCTGTTGCAACAACAGATTGAGACTTCTCTTTACCACTCATAATGACAATCTTATTTGCTAACTTGTCGCAGTTAAACTCTTGACTAAAATCAGATACAAGTGGCTCAGAGTCCCAGATCATTTTTAGATTGTCAAAAGCATTGATATATAACTTGCCATGATTATACTCACGACGGTATTTCTTACCAAGTTCGTCACTTGCGAGCTTCAATAAGTCATCTATAATTTTAGATATAGCGTCGCCATTATAAATCTTAGTCACTTTAGTTGGTATGTCACAAGCAACCTCACAAGGTATATATTCCTGTTTGCATAATGTCTCAATCGCCGATTTGACATCGACATTATTGAACTGAATACGGGCCTCTTGCTTGTTCAGATACCAGGCATTGTCATACGCTTCATATTGGTATGATGCCAAACCATTTCTTGCAGCCTTCTGAATTGTACCTTGAAAAAGTAGCTCATCGTCATCATACAGCATAATTGATATCCCTAGCGACAAGTCGATCCAGACAGTATTTTTGTCAATGACTTTGTTATTCAAATAGTCAAATGACAGCTTAACACCTAACGACTTAATGTCATCTTCTCGCTTAATATTACTACAGAAGGCACTAATGATATAAGGGCTATCATCGATGATAGCTTCGACTCTGATCATGTTTCAAGTCCTCCCGTTTGACTGTTATAAGTTCGATACTCTGTAAAGGCAGCGTTCATATGAAAATCAGCTTGATTGTCTTGATAATAATCAAAACTATCGATAAGCACGTTCATATTGATATAAGTAACATCACCTTTAGTTATGATAAGTCTAAAAGGCTGCCCCTTTTGTCGGTTATCATTTATAAAGTTTATAATGTCGCTACCATTGTCGCCTCTTGCCCAGCTATAATCACCAACATCAGACGGCAACAAAACATCATTGAACGCGACCGATCGTAAACCAAGCAAACCCATTTGACTCACATCGCCAATGACACTATTAAATACCTCATTATTTTGCGGAACAGTTATTTGAGGTAGATCGGCCGGCGGCACTGGAAATGTAACGCTACTGCCACCCTCTAATAATAGTGTCACATCAGCTCTAACATTCTTATGGCCTTGGAATGCCAAGTATGCTCTATATAGATTTAATAAACTCGAAAGATCCAATTATTTCACCTCGCTTTCTATATTTATTATATCATGTTGCAACGAATAAGTAAATAAAAAGAGGTATACCATTATAGCATACCTCTTATGTACTATCTACATATTAGCAATCGCCATTGTTACGCGACTACTAATTGCATCCCCTACCTGATCAACAAAATCTTGATTGCCTATAACGTTCCCCTGAATGGTCACAGGACAAGAAATCGTTGTACCAGAACCACCAGACAATTCTCTTTGAGTTTGCGCATTAGTGTTGATACTTGCTCCCCTAGGCAAGTCAACAAGTTCAGGGCCATACTCGCCGACAATTGTTCTACCGCCTTGCCAGTAGTTTGTACCATTGGCATTACCTTTAGGGCTTCGCCCTTCAAAAGGGTTCACCAAATTTGTTGTATATAGACCTTCACTTTGTAGAGTTCTAAAGTTCTGAACAAGTTTCTCAATAATGCTAGCTACATAATCTACTTCATTTGCGATGCTGGCCATATCTGCTAGAAATTGTTGGCAACCAATCAACTCTGATAAACTTGGCCAACCAGCACCAAAGATAGAATCAAGACTCCCTTTAATATTAGTTAAGTGAGTATTAATAAGCTGCAAGTTGTTGACATCGTCTTCACTTAAGTATTGAAAACCACCTTCAGGGACGTCACCGCCATTGACGACGGTCATAAACTCTTGAAAGGCCCCGGTAGCTTCTTCAACAACAGGCAAAGCCATTGTAGCAAAACCGCCATAAATACTGTTAACTAATTGACCTACTTGTTCCTCACAATCACCGATCGCATTGTTCATTTGTTGTAGCTTGCCACCAGCTGTCTCAGCCATTGCTTCATTAGCACCGGCAACAGAGTTCTTCAATTTGTTCATGACAAAAGTGTAGCGTTCAGATTGAGACATTGCCTTGAATTGTTTTCTCTCGACATCAGTGACCTGAACCCCATAACCTTGCAAAGTCAATTTACCCATATTAACCATGCTGGCGATCGATTGAGATACTTGTTTATATTGTTCACCAGACACATTTAGGCCATATTGCTTGACAGCAAGATCCTGAATAAGTGGCGTCATGTCTTTGACCTGTTTAGCGGTCAAGCCCATTTGTGTCATAACTGCCATGCCAGACAATGTGACCTCATCACCGATGACCCCTAGCTTTTGTTGTGCCGATGCTAATTCTTTATAAGCTTTGACTTCATCGTCAATTGCTTTTTGAGATTCTCCCCTTGCAGTCATGTTAGAATATAATGCATCATTGACATTTTTTTCAGCAAGCCATTGAACTTTAAAAGCATCATACATATCGTCAGCAAATGACTTGATGCCTTTAGCAATGCCAACAACAGCAAGAGCACCTAGCGCACCTTTGAATTGTGTCAAGTTGCCGATCGTACCTTTCAAGCCAGAATCAAAAGAGGTCAGCGCACTCGATACCTGTTTTAGGCCGCCAGTGTTTGCTTTGGTGTTCACGGTAACCGTAGCATTTCTATTGCTCATACTTTACTTTTCCTTTCTACTTGTTTCTTTACAAAGTCGGCTAGACGATCTACAAAGTCCTGAGTATATTTATCGAACATTTGCTCTGTCTTTTCCTTATTGCCAAAACCTTGTTTAGTAGCAAGTTTAGTAGTGCCTATATGCGGAGTAAAATGTTTAGCCTCCCAGATATTAGACAAACCAATCTGGTTCTTAAGTTTAAAATCAAATTGACCATCCTTCTCTCTAATAGGCTGCTTTTTATATTTATATTTTGATTTACTAATATTTCTGTCTTTTTGACTATAGCGTCTCATAGAACCAGTGAACTTGCCCGACTTTTCATGACCGCCAGCAAAAGGGAAATTGATTCGGCTATTTGCCTCTTTTGCCCACTTTGTTAGGATAGGACCTGCTGCCTTCTTACCAGAGTTTCTAAAGTCTTTATCAAAATATCTAGTATCAAAATATTTTAATTGTTGAATAACTTGCTTGAGTTCTCGATCATCAATTACTATCATTTTCAAGCTCCATTGTTGCATATAGATATAAAATATCGTTATAGCCTAGACTCTTCAGCTCAGTAAATGACATGCCTCTTAGACTAAAATATGAAATTACAGATGAACGAATGTCCTCACATATTACTTTTTTAAAGCTTTAACCTCAACCTTTGTGGTATTCTTCAAGTCGTACCAAGTGACAATGGCTCTAGCAATTTTACCAATCAAGATTGGATCATCGCCAAATACCACTTTGACAATGTCATGAGGCTCATGAGACTCATTCAGCTGCATAACGGCTTCATTGTTAAAAGTATCATATGCAGATAAGTAGATCAATTCGAGTTCAGTGTCATACTCATTATCTTGAGCCTCACCTAACAACTCAAAAATCTTAGCTACCGGCAACCGTTTTACTTTTAAATCAGTACCGTCAATGTCTAATGTCATTTCTGTTTCTACTTCATTTGCAGATCGAAGTGTTTTATTTGCTCTGTCTAAAATTTGACTAATGTAGTCCATTTAATACCTCCTATTTGTTCAAGGCTTTAATAGCACAAATAACGCCGCACTCAATAGTAGTGCTAAAACCAAGCATGAACATATAAATTAAACCAAAGTTAAGACGTAGGATGCCACTCAAACCCCATAAGAACATAGGCAAGAATGCTAAACCAACGATTGCTAAAATTACACTTAATACTGTTTTCATTTTGTTTTCCTCATTTCTATAACATAATATCTAGGAAGTTCATATCCTCCTTACATTTATTATTATATCATGTTGCAACAAAATGTACAATATATAAAATGCATAGTATAAATGAGCAGGGCACATCAAAAATGACATGCCCTGTTGCAACAATTAAATAGTGCTTAAGTAGTTATAATCGCCAGCGCGGAACGCGGTGGACTCTTCTCGCACTTCGCCATTAGCAAAGCTCAATAAAGTCGCTTCATCGAACATAACGTTAGACACTTCAATTGCTTCATCACCATCAATATTAGGATCAGCAAGTTCACCTAAAAATTTGATGCTTGGCATAATGCCAGTCTTAATGGCATCTTTCACCAATTTGATGTTAAAGGAGTTTACTTTATGAACAACCATAGTACCTGTCAAAGTAGCTCCTTTATATTTGCTTTGAGTGATCAAGTTGCCATTGACCAAAATGTCTTCATACTGTAAACTTGCTTTTAATTCAAAAGATTTAATTTCAGCAACTCTGACATTATTAATGTAGAGCTTGCCAAAAGTGCCAAGGATGACACTATTGCCATTCATTGTGTTAGCCATTATTTACTTCCTTTCTATTATGCAAGTGCGATATTAAAACGTAGATCTTCCATAGCATTAGAGATTTTAGCATCGCCTGCTAAAAAGACGTTAGTTCTAAAGGTCATTTGTTGGACCTTATTGTCGTCCCAATCTTCAGCTTCAGTCTTACCAATTCCAAGCCATGCAAGCCGTTGAGACTCAACATCAACATAAGCTTGATTGTCAAAACTGTCGTCAAGTACTTCTTCACGCATTAATTGACGGAAGTAGGCATTTACAGAAGTAATAAACAAACGTTGATTGCTCAAAGTATTTTTGTACTTGCCTACGTAATAGTCTTTAAACGTAGTATAAATATCTTCGATGATTAAGTTCATAGCTTCAACAATAATGATGTAGCTCATATCTTCGGTATCTGTAGACGTAAATGTTTTCAAGCTGTTGATTGCTCGGCCGCATTTTACTTCATCATCGTCGTTAATCAATGTCAACCAACCGTCAGAGATCCACTTGCCAATAGGTGCCTCAGTTGTCAAATAAGTGTCGTCCCAAGATGCAAGATCTTCAAAGACATAATAAGTGAGACTTCTGTTCATTGGCAAATTGCAAAGAGTAGAAGCAATGCGGATAACATAGTCTTCAGCTTTAACTTCAGTACCTGCTTTAAGTTTACCGCCATCACCTTTAAGTTTGATAACATATTTGCTGTCCCCTTGAGTGATATTAGCAACAACCGCTACACATTTATGACCTTGATTGTCTACGTTACGTTGTACAACATCATTAGCTAATGCTTGTTGATCAGCTTTCACATTTGTACAAACATAATTAAATTTGATTTTGTCAAGTTCTTTAGCAATATCAGTGAACTCAGTCGCTTCGGCACAGCGTAAAACATAGACTTTATTGACAGCAACGTCAAAGGCTCTCATAAGAGCATCATAATTTGCTGTAGTATAGTCTGTCTTTTCTACATCAGCGCCTCTCTTATATACAAACTTTTTGATGCCAGCATCTTGCTGAGCATCTTTCATGATCACACAAAGAACACCACGCTCAGAACGTTGAACGGCGGTCACAGCTTTTTGAGTGAAAATGATGTCAATGTTAGGCAAATCAATTCTATAAGCCATTTAGTTCCTCCTAATTAATATTTGTGCTTAACTCTTCCATATAAGGCTCGACTTCTTGACGATCAACCTTTTGAATAAGGTCAGCCCTCAAAGTAAACTCAAGCACTTTATCAGCTTTATATATGTCGCTTGCAGTATTTAGCAAGGAGACATAATATTCATCTTGTCCATTTGTAACATATAATGGATCATCAAACAAAACTGTCAGATTATTCTTCATGTCAAGCAATTCTAAGAAGCCTTCATATCTTTCAGCCGCAAAAAATATAATCTTTAAATTGCTGGACTCCTTCATATAGTCATTGGCCACCCAGCTTGTTTCTATGTCATCGACGTCTATAAAATAGCTCGGCCGAGGATAATCTTCAGTTATGTCAATATCAACAACAGGATAATTAGGATATTTAGTCTCTATCAATTCTGACAGAGCTCTAATAATATCAATAACTGATAGCAAAGTCTTATTCACCTCCTAACAGTTATTATTATATCATATTGTTGCAACAATGTAAATACTAAACTACAAAATTACCTCACAATAACATTCGAGTCGTTCACCATTTAGATAAGGATCCATAATATAGAGGATGTCATATCTTACACCATCATAAATGAACCAATTAGCGGAAGTTATTTTGCCAGTATATCGAACAACGATCTTATGAGTAGTGCGGCACAATGTTGTTTCCGCAGGGCGACCATTTAGCAAGCCACCAGTTTGCGGTAACACTGCGCCCCAAACTTCAAACAATTTCTTGTCTTCTTTAGGATATTGACCTAGCCTATTCTTTGTATCGCTTGTTACAGTTCCCCAGACCTCTAATTCTATTTTTGCAGATGCTAGACAATCTCATGTCTTTTACATATCTCATACAGGATCACCGCCAATGAAATTGCTACAATGTAAATCTAAAACCCCCTGCATAATAGGGTTTAAGGTAACAGTGCTAGTAGTAAACTGGCGAACCTCATAACTATCAGAGATCAGTGCTAAGACAACAATTGTGACGTCATCATATTTATTGAGATCTTCAGTGGTACAGCCCATATAAGAAGTACAATATTGAATGGCCGCAGCCTGCAAAACGCTGAGCAAGATGTCATCATCATTACCATCAATGCGCAAATATTGTTTAATACTACCAAGAGTCAATTCTGATACTTTCATCTTTCACCTCCTATAGGATATAATTGTTTTCGTAGCAGTCTAGTTTTTTTACGCGTAACATAACGCTTATATGCCATTTTGTATGAAATACCTTCAAAGCCAGCTATTTCTCGAACACTTAACCAATTGTCGTGATATAATAAACGAAAACAGCCCCGCCTATTGTTATTTTGTACCGTTTGATCAACCCAGCGACAATTGTCAGGTGAATAACCTTTATCGTTGTCTATTCTGTCAATTGATAAACCTTCTTGATAGCCATTATTTAACGCCCAATCAAAGAATGTTGTGTTATCGTTTAACCATTCGTCACATATAGTTATACCACGGTCATGATAGTTTTCATAATAATCGCAACAATTATTATAGCATCTGCGCTTCATACTTTTCCAAACTTCATATAATTTTGTACCTTTCATACCATGCTTATAACGATTATCACAATATTTATGGTTTATAATTTCATCTACACTTAAACCCTTTTTTAACAAATAACGGATTTGATATTTTGATAGTCCATTAATCTGGCATAGTTCGTCTATGGTATATGTTTTATCGTTGTGCCGATATAACCTTTTATTCCTACTCATGTTTTCACCTCGCTTTCTATATTTATTATATCATATTAGTAAAATATTGTAAATAAAAAAGAGGGGATATTATCCCCTCTTTTATTACTTATTATTCAGCTTTAGCGGCACGAGCTGCAACAGTTTTCACTGTCAATTTAGCGAATTTGTCTTGTTCAACAAGTTTAGCATCGAGCTCAGCCCATGCAACAAAACCTACACCATGTTGAGCGGCATATACTTCATTCAATTGACGAATGTTGATGTCTTCATGAATGTTGACATACATTGCTGCCCAGTTACCATAAACAACAGTATTGTCTGGCATTTCATCGGAGATCATGACCGGTTTACCAAGTAACTCCATACCAAAACCAGTACGTACATCTGAGTTCAAGATATATTGATCATTACCGTCTTTTAATTTACGAACAGTAGTCAACATTTTTTGGTTCATCAACCAAGCACAACCGTCTTGAACGTTCATTTTCAATGCTGCTTGAGTGTCGATCAAGTCGTCAGCGGTAACTACATCTTTTGTTGCAGTTTCAACTTTCACAACGCCTTTACCTTCATAAGAAGCATCAGTAATACCTTTAATATGTGTAGTGCCTACGATCAATTCTTTTTCCAAGAACTCAGCAATAGATTGAGCGATCTTGTTAACTACATAGCCGACAATATCAAATTGAGCATTGTTGATCAAAGAGACAGACACTTTAGACAAAGCACCAATGAGGTAGCCGTCAAGTTCTACATTTTCAAAGCTTACTGCGCTGGAAGCAATATCAGTGAACTCAGTTTGATAACCAGTTGTAATAGAACCTTTAGCTACTGGGAATTGCAATTTACCTTTAACATTGAACTTAGTAGTCAAAGCATAGATAGGAGCTACTTGTTTAACTGTATCAATGATGCGGTTGGCAATAGTTTGAGGAATTACAGCACCATTGTCACCTTTTGCCATTTCACCAGTGCGTTGCTCGCGCAAATAAGTTTCAAAAGCTCGTTCTTCAAGTTCTTCAGTTAGAACGTTTTTCTTTCTTTTTCAGGTGTTTTTGGTGTTTCGTCATCCATCATTGTCAAGGCGCGTGCTTCACGTTTAGCCTCGATTGTTTTGTCAAGTGCTTTCAATTCAGCCGTTTTAGAATCGAATAACGCTTGTTCCTCATCGGATAAAGCTCGTTTCTCATTCTCAGCAGCTGTAAACAATTTATTGATTTCTTCTACGATAGAGTTGCGTTTCTCAATTAAAAATTTCATTAGTTATTTCTCCCTTTTAAGAATTCAAAATGCTGTTTGTATGTATTCAATTGTTCAAGATCTTGAGGGTCGCGTTTGTCGTCAACCTCAAATGTTTGCTCGATAGAACGTTGCTCATGCAAGGTAGCATCTTCACCGCGTGCCTCAATGCTAGTAGCAATGTAGGCCGGTGTAACACTTAAAATAGACACCTCCTGCAAATCAAGTTCATCGATCGTGCGTCGCCGTACTTCTTGACTAGTGTCCCAGTTATCAGACTTAGCAACAAAGCCAAAACTAAAACCAGTTAGTTTGTTGTGTTCAGCTAAGTCGACGACCTCTGGGTCATCAATGTCAATTTTAGCTCGTAGGCCAATGTTATCCTCATATAGTTCTAAGTTGCTCGGCTCCAAATTTCTTTTATGATTTAGCATCAGTCCGACGTTAGAACGTTGTTCAAGACTCTTAGCAAACGTGCCCGGCTTAATGACTTCAATAAATGGGCCATGCAAATCTCGTAGGACGCGCGACTCGCGACCAACAGCATTGACATAGCCGTCTAAATGTATGCCATTATTTCTAATCTCGATTTTCAAACTTGTTTCACCTCCTAACAATTAATATTATAACATGTTGCAACGGACTTGTAAACGCTTAATTTGATGCTTGTTCGTCATCAAGCAATGTGTTTTTGTCATCATTTGTTGCAACAGAAGGATCAACAATCGCGCCAGTATTTGGAACGAAAATCTTACCATCAGAGATGTTATAAAGAACATCACCAAGACCAAGTTTCAAATATTGCATATCGAGCACTGGCAAGTTTTCCATGCGACGAACTTCGTCAATTGTCAAGATGCCAGATTGCAAGCCGGTTTGATAAGCTGCAAAGCGTTCATTTGCATTGATACGCAACAAGTCGCTTGTATCAATTTCAAATTTCATATTTGATTTTTCAGATTCAAGCAACAAATAATTGTTGAGTGCATTTGTTAACTGTTTAACAATCGGCAAGACAGCAATTCGAACCGCGGTCAGATAAGCGTCTGAGTTAACTCCCTCAAAGAAGTTAGTTGGCAAACCAAAATATGCTAGAATTTGGTGCATATTGATCACCTTGTTTTGACTCAACTGGCTTTCAGTCGCAGTGCTGCTCGCATCTTCGAACTCGATGCCAGCATTTAAAACAAGCACATCGCTTTGATTTGGTGTTGTCAATTTCTTCCAAGCACGTCGAAGCTCATTCATTTTGTCTTGATCTAGTTTAGACTTAGACTTCAAGAAGCCACGACGAACGCCAGACGAGATGCTAGAGTTTTCATATTGCAAGCTACTGAGGACAGTAGATAGCAAATCTTGGCAATCACTTACAAAACCGACGCCACTAATACCATTTTTGCTGTTATTCACCAACCTAAAGACATTGTAGTCTTGAACTGGTCGGCCATCAACCCAGACGTTGACAACTTTGTCAATAGTATCAACTGACTCAGTATAAGTCAAGCGACATGTTGGAATATACGATAATTTTGTAACTTTATTGCCTTTCTTGCTGATATATGCATAACCGTTGCCGTCAAGTAGCAAGTCAACTAGAATTTGTCGCTTTAAATCATTGGCGATCATGCCGTTACCACTATAATCATTTAGTAAAGGTAAACGATAATCGTCATAAACTTCTTGATAACCGCTATCAGTTTTATGATACATCTTGATTGGCAATGCTGCAATAGCTCCGGCGATCCACGCTACTGATTTTGTAACCACCGGAATACTCATCGCCTGTTGTCTTGTCACAGTAGAACTAGACTGAATAAGTCCCTCGGCAACGTCAGCAAGAACTTCACTGTCATTTCTTTGCTCGTTTTTTCTAAACCAATTAAACAATGTTATTGCTCACCTCCTTTCAGATCAATTACTTCACCACCGATCGGCTCAGAATCTTGAACGACAAGCCACTTCAAATAATCTGTAACGTTCAAGCCAGCATCCTCGGCCTGATCTTTAATTTGATCAAACTCGTCACTAGTGCAGCGGAATGCTATTCGCTTTTCTTGAGCTTTCATATTTGTGTACCCCCTTTCGTTAACTTCTATAGATATTATACCATATTGTTGCAACAATGTAAATAGAAAAGTCATGCCCATTTGTTATAACAAGTATGACTTTTTGTAAAGAAAAAGACCCCCAATTAAGGGAGCTAAAAGACTCTATATAGTGTTAGTTTTCTAGTTGATAACCTAGCTTTTAAATAAAAAATTTGTCTTTTCTATTAGAATTATAGTTGTAATCGTTACCGATTAATTATATTATACCATAGATTTATGATCTTGTAAATAAGAAAAAGGACGAGCCATAGGACTCGCCCAATTCGACGGAGGTACATATTTATTATACCACGATTTTATAATATTGTAAACTAGCTGCAAACCCAGTTATCGTCAAACAACTCTTGCTGTTGTAACAAGCAAACTGCATTTAATGTTGCAACGACCATATCAACCTTGCCTCTAGATTTTTTCTTATGTACATATCTGTTCAGGTTAGTATCATAAGTACAAACTGCATTGACAAAATTAATTTCATAAAGCTGATTTGTCTCATACCTAAAATTATGAGTGCTGATCTCTTCATATAATAATTTAGTCGGCGCTGCAAGTACGCTAGAATGCTGTCTAACCTCGATGCAATCAATGCCAGCTGCCTCAAGTTTATTGACTGTTGAAATTGCGTTGTAACGGTCATAACCGACGCCAAGAACATTGACACCATAATCTTGTTGTAACGTTTCAATAATATAATCTTCAACTTTACCATAATCTATGATATCCTCACCGCATGAGATACATAAACCATCGTTAATATAGCGTTTATAGTCGCATTTTTCTTCCTTAGATTTAATATCTACTCTATTTGTTGGCACAAAGCACATCGGCAACGATACCATATGTCCATATTCATCACGTGTAACAATAACGGCGGATGACGTTATCATTACTTAACGATAAGTCCAAACCTAAGTATACATCCCTACCATTCCAATCAAAATTATCTATCTTACATTGTTTTAGATCTTGAATGTCAATGTACGCTTCATCACCACTATCTGAACAGATGATATTACAATGTTTTGTCAAGAAATTTGACTTTGTATTAGGTTGTTCGACGGCTTTATTCCTTGATTTAATTAAGTTATCCCATAATACAGGAACATCAATTAGCTAACGGATTCGCATGAGCTAAGATAGTTTCATCTGTTGCCCAATCACCTTTTGGGTTATCTGGTTCATATAATAAAGAAAAAGATAGTATCATCTTCAACAATATCATCAAGTACATTCTTACTATATTGTACTTCATCCTCAAAAGGGTTATCAACTGTTGGGTATTTAGTTGACATGACAATACCTAGTTTGTTTTTTAACAACACGGCACCGGATCGCATAGCTTCCAAAGGGTAACCGCAAGGCAACGCACCGACTTCATCACCAAGCCACGCATTAGGTAACCTACCATCTAGGGTACTTGTTGAATAGTTAAGCGGTACATACTCAGATTCAGTTAAAGTACAGATAATATTATCTCGTCTTAACTTGAAATGCTTTGATAGATGTGGTGATACATTAACAAACTCTTTTATCTGTTTGAATGTTTCACGGCTCAATGCACCAGTAGGAGCTACTGTAAAGAATCTGCTTAACTTAGGTTCTAGGATCATAAGTACCAAACATATCAAAGCGGATATATAAGATTTTGCGTTTTTACGTGCAATCTCCAATAGTATTGTTTCATATGTTCGCTTGCTTGTATCGTCCCTATGTACTACACAAAACGGAGCAACCAATAACAACCACTGAAAACCAGTTAATGTATATACAACTGACTTTCCTGTTCCCTCACCTTTTGGAACATTCACCAAAGTTAATAGCTTTTCTATTTTTTCTGCCTTTTTATGATCGAATAATGATGTCTCATCTTTGTCATCCCATACATTCATAAAAAGTTGACATTGTTTCTTTACATATCTAGGTACTTTGTTATTATCATCTAGTAAAGCCCATTCACAATACTTATAAGCCTTATCGTACATTACATATCACCTAACAATTCTGTTAGCGGATCTACTTCTTTAACCGCTTCAATCTTTGCTTTGTTACGTGCTTGTGGCGTAATGTCCAACATCTTTAAACCATTTTCCACTTGTTTGACAAACTTATCACGACTTGACATGAACACTTTATCAGATAGTAACGCTTGTACATCGTTAATTTGACTATCCATAAACTTCTAACTTATCAATAGCGAACGCTACGATTCAACC